>ERZ1673698.1000-NODE-1000-length-32847-cov-16.041443_pt1 | contig 32847 bp, 32 predicted proteins | sample MGYA00580228_ERZ1673698 | MGnify/ENA primary metagenome ERZ1673698 (study PRJEB41218, sample SAMN15661768) | gut metagenome | host: Homo sapiens | place: Canada: London | collected 2015-08-20/2019-03-30 | study: EMG produced TPA metagenomics assembly of... | reverse complement strand
AACTGCGGGAGCGAGCCATCAGCTCAATGTGTTCGGCTGAGATCGGAAATCAACCATTCGCGGGCGCAAACCGCGCCACAGCAATCAGGGCAGCCGACAAACCCCCAGCTAAACCACCCTTTATCGCTTGATCCACGAGGTTTCGGGTCGGCAGATAAGTCGCGCGTTGTTGTAGGCCATGTCGAGCGTGAGGCAGGTGCGCGCTGCGTAGAAACCGTCCTCGCGCTGGATGGTCAGCGCCAGCTCCGGCTTGTCGCCGGTCAGGCACAGCGGCAAGAGCAGCTGGATCCGGCCACCGTAGAACTGCGGCACCGCGAGCGTGTAGTTGGCGGCGGCGCGTCGGGCGGCCTCGACGACAGCTCCCTCAAAGGCGCGGCGCAGCAGCAGCGAGTTGCCCTCCCCCATCAGGCTGGCGGGGATGCGCGTAAGGTTCTCCTCGTCGCCCAGAATGTGGTCGATGTTGGAGCGGATGGGAAGGCGGTAGTCAAAGACCAGCTCGGAGGGGTCCTCGGCAAAGCGCACACGGCACGGCAGGTACTCAAACGAGACCAGCATGGGGTCGCTCTCCTTAAAGAAGCCCTTCAAAAACCAGCGCTGGCGCGCGTCGGGCTTGGTGTTGGGCTCAAACAGGCCGTAGATGGTCTCGTAGCGACGCGTGTACAGGCCGGTGTTGAATAGGCAACGGTCGTCGTCGAACACCAGCGGCAGGTTGGACGGCGCGGTCTGGTCCACGTCGCGCTCGGTCAAAAATACTGCGCGGCTAAACGAAAACGACAGGTAGCTCTTGAGAATGCGGTTGCAGGGACCCCAGTCCTCGGGATCGGCGAGGTCGGCCAAGCGCTCGTAACAGGGCTCGGGGCAAAACGCGAAGTCGTACACATTGCTGCACAGGGTGCTGGGGATCTCCATATGGCTTCCAATCAAGATAATGACAGGCGTGTGGATGCTTTGATTTTATACGTGCGACGGGTAGCCCGTGTCCACAACGCAACCGCGGCGCAGCTCGTCGGCGATTTCTGCTCGCGTGCGGTTTCCGGAAACAAGGTCCTGGATCCAGGCGTAGTGCTGGTTGTCTTTGGGTTCCGGGCTATCGGAAAGTACGACTGGAGCACCAGCGGCGTAACGGGAAGGACCCGCCCGTCGACATCGGCAATCATGAGTTGACAAGTGTAATCATGGCTCAATTGCGGTTTAGCAATAGAATGTCAGGGAATCATCACCAAAGGTTTCGCGCCACTTGTCACAAATGTATCGATGGTTCATGGTGATTAGTTTTGAAAGATCCCTGAGATCCTTAGCTGGAATCTTGCTCTCGTTGTTCGCAAGTGTGCATCCGCCATTTTTAGTGAGCCAAAACTTAGTCGAGTTAGCAGCCGCCCTCTTTACCCCTACATGGATGTGAACGGGTTCTCCGTTTTCCGCGATCCAAAAGAACAGAACAAACTGTCCAAAAACAAGAATTCGAGGCATTATGCCACCGCCGGTCCAGCTTTTTGCCGTTCTGCAAGCTCGAAGATAAACGGAGCGTTTGATCTAACGAACTCGGTCAAAAAATCCAGTTCGTCAGTAGAAAATCCTTCGACGTTAAACCATTTGACCGCAGGTAGAAAGCATTCTGCATGGTCAAAACCAAAATCAACCGGGCGCTCGACGGCTACGCGAACGGTCCCGTCGTCTCGTGTTTCTGAGTAGGCAAACTGAGTGCCGTCATCTAGCTGAACATAGCTCCAAAGCATTGCTGCCTCCTTAGTGTTTATATCCAAGTATAAACAGCCGCTTAGATGCAACGTGATGCGAATTGAATTATTCCCATAAGACCTGAACTGCTGATTATTTGTATTACTGAGATTTGAACCACCTCACACTTCAGTGTCTTTTTGGCATGGAAAACCGTCATTGTGCGAAAGTCGGACTTTATGTCAAGGATCGTCTTCAGATTCAAGCGCTCGCATGCTTAACTACTTGCAGGCGCTTGAATCCTATAGATTACCCAAATGCTGCTCAACAGCCTCCATGCCAACCTCCGCATATTTTAGGAGGCCTTGTATATCGTTGTAGTTCTTGGGCAATCGATCTTTTTCAATGCCAGTAATTTTTGCAAATAATTCGATTGTCAGATCGAGTGCGAAGTCGATTAGTTTTTGAATTTCGCCGTAAGTTAAAGGAAGTCGCCTAACAAGCTCATCATATTTCAGTGCTTCCATGTCGCTATGGGCGAAAACCTTATTTCGCTGATCGCGAAGCATGTCAGTTAGTTTACGGAGACTGTTGAGTCGTTTTTTCCATAAATTGGAAAGGTCATGAGTGGTTATACACACAGTAACCATTCTGTAATGATTTCCGAACAGCTTTTCATCTGAGCGTTGTGACTCAACTTCTTTGGGGTAGAAACGCTCCTCGTCCTTTGCCAATGGATGAACGATTGGATTAAGCCTGTCAAAGTTTGGTCGATCATTAAATAAGGAGATTGCAAGTGCGTCGATTTCAGCAGAATGAGACTTGACGTCTTCTATCAAGTTCCCAATACTGACGTCGCTTTTGGCATCAAATAACCGTGCGCAATTCATGAAACAGGATTCGGTTAATGCAAGTTGTGTAAAGCTGAAGAAGCAGCCAGCGCAAATTACTTCATTCTCATAGTCGGAAGATGCTTTAGACAGTTCGCGAAGGATTGCTAGTTTCGTGTTGGCATAAAATGCCTCGTTGTATAGATAGCTGCAACGCTCAAGCAGCTCAAGAAGGCCGGCGTTTAATTCTTTCTTGGCAGCGTCAACTGTATGATCCGATTCGTGGTACATGTTAGATAAATCCTGAGCAATTGTCGTAATAAATTAATCTACTAATGCGTCGTTAAGAATATGGCCTTCTACATAGTCTATCGAAATGGGTGCTTCAGCACCGACATGCGGCAGCCATGAGCACTTTCCCAAGCAGCGAAAGCGCCAAAGAAGCGGCTATCCAGTTGTTGTCGCCGGTCTTGGGGAGTGCCACAGTTGTTGCGGTGGCAGGCTTGGGCTTGACCGTCTTGGCGACCGTGGTCTTGGTTGTCGTGGCCGCGGGTTTCAGCGCGGGATTTTCCGTGGACCCCGTGGTGGGCTCTCCGGCAGCGGGGTTAGCATCGATGGGAGACTTATCCACGCTATCGCCAGGCACAACGACCCCATCGGTCTCCTCCGCCGGCGGCGTGGCCACATCGGGCTCAATCACCACGTGCGCTGCCACGACCCCTGCAGCATCCACCACGCCACCAGCACCAAAGACTCCGTCAGCAGGCGTCACAAACCGCGCGGACACAAGCGACCCGCCCGTGCACGCAACACCGCCGTCGGCACCGGTCGCATCGAGCCACGAGGCATCGACGGAAAGCCGACAGCCGGCCGCACCATCGCCAAGGCCCGCATCCTGCAGATACACGCCATAGGCGCGCACGCCCGCTCCGAACCCGGCGCCCGCGGCAACGACGCGCCCGCCGCCGCGCACGGCCATGTCGCCTGCGATCACGCCGGCAACCGCCTCGTCCGTAATATCGGCCCCGTCCGCCCGGGCATCGACGGTGCAACCGTCCACCACGAGCGCCTGCGAGACGTGGATCCCGCACTGCGAGCCCGATGCCGCCAGGGACCCGGTGCCGCGAAGCGTCAGGCTGCCCCACACCTCCATGCCGCACTGCGTGATGTCCGCATCGGGCGCATTCGACTCCGTCACCGAGTTTTGCCCGGCGAGCGTCACGACCAGGTCGCCGTCGGCGGCGGTGGCGTCGCCCGCGTAGCCGTCAAGCTCCAGATGGCCGGCATCGGTCCAGGCCCAGCCGGGGCCCGACACGCCCGGCTCGCAGTACGTCGCGCCCGCGATAAACAGGCTCTCCGCGCCCACGGCACAAGAAGACCCGCCCAGCAAAACGCATAGGCAGGCCATGGCAGCGATCGCGATGTGATGACGGCCGGTGTGGGACTCGGCGGCAAACATAGCCGCTCCGATCTTCGCAGGAGCCAATAGAATATGCACCCGAAAAATGCCCTGGTAGCAGCACCTATTAGTTTAGCGAGATCGATGCGGGAGCAAAGAGAAATCGCGTGGGCAATGTCCACAATTAGGTGTAAATCGTTTTGCCAGCCGGTGAAAGGGAGAATCAGCTTCCGAATTCGCCCTTCACGTTTCTGATGATGTTGTTTGATAAATGGTTCCGATAGTCCATAAAAGATGGTTCATAATAGATTTAGATGAAAAACCTTCGGATTTGTAAGGCGGGGTCGCTGAGACGGTACCGCCTAGTTTTATCAGCGTGCGCCTAACGATCGAGATCACATTCTCCCTCGCGCGCGAAGAAGTCTTGCCCTGCGAAGACTATGATCGGTTGGACAGGCCCGGCGTATATCGCGTACTTCCGTAGTTTTTCTTCGGAATATCCGTATTAAAAATACGGGCAAATTGACCAATTTGCTAAGCTACTTTATCCTGTGTTTCAAATAGACTCAGAAAGCAGAGGAGCCGTGCCATGCTCAAGAAGTTTTCGGTTTCAAATTTCAAGTGCTTCAATAAGCGAATTACATTTGATCTATCCGATCCCGCCAACTATTCATTCAATCAACAGGTAATTCAGGATGGCATTAAGGCAAAGGGCATCATATATGGTGCGAATGGCAGTGGAAAGTCCAATTTCGCCCTCGCGATATTCGACATTGTTCTGCATCTGACCGACAAGGAAAAGCTGCTCAAAAAATACTCGCCATACCGGTGCCTTAATTCAAAGAGTTCAATTACAGAGTTTCAATACGATTTTGTCTTCGACAATATCGAGGTCGTATACCGCTACGGGAAAACCGACCCACAGACGCTTGTATACGAGAGTCTGTACATTGCTGGCGTGGAGGTCTTGAGCTACAGGTTCGACGCTCAAACGGGCCATGTTGACCTGCCGGGCGCCGAGTCCCTCTCGCTTTCTACCGATCTCCCCACTGAGTCCGACAGGCTGTCGCGTGTCAAATATGTCAAGAGCAATGCAATACTGCGAGATGAGCCGTCTGCCAGGGCGTTTAGAGCCTTCACCTCCTTTGTCGACAACATGCTCATGTTCTACTCGCTCGATGAGCGTGGATATCAGGGGCTTTCGGTTGGCTCGGATATCTTTACCCAGGGCATTATTCGCGAAGGAAAGATGGAGGACTTCCAAGAATTCTTGCGCCAGCAGGGAATCTCCCTGAACCTCGTATCCGTGGACGTGAATGGAGTTCCCGAGCTTTATTGCAGGTTCGAGGGCGGTACCGTTCCGTTTGCGTCGGTCGCCTCGACAGGCACCATGTCACTTGCTCTGTACTACTACTGGTATATCAAGATGAGCAAGGCTTCCTTGGTCTTTATCGATGAATTCGATGCCTTTTATCACTTTGAATTGTCCCGGTCGATCGTGGAGATGCTACGGGACCTTGAGGGTGTCCAGGTTTTCATTACGACGCACAACACGGACCTTTTGACGAACGACCTCATGCGTCCCGATGTCTATTTCATTCTCAAGGAGGGGGAGATTCGCTCGCTGGAAAAGCTAACACCCAAGGAGCTCAGATTGGCGCATAACCTCCAGAAGATGTTTAAGGCCGGTGCTTTCGATGGCTAGCCCGGTCACGCTCTTCATCGTTGAAGGAGAGTCGCGTGACCTGCGCTTTGCGGAGAAGATGAAGGATCTTTTTCTGAAAGGGAGAGATGACCTGAGGGTGATCTGTCTGCCAGCGGCGCAGAACATCTACATGCTTTACGAGCGGCTTGCAGAGGAGGACTTCGATCTGGATGTTGTGGAGGTACTGAGAGAAACGGTGCCTTCTGCTGCAAAATGTCTAGAGGGCGTGGAGAGGGATTCTGTTGATGAGGTCTTTCTCTTCTTTGACTACGACTCTCATCAGAACAATGCGCCTGGATGCGAGTCCGATGCCCTTGTGGAGGCGATGCTCCTCGCATTCGATAACGAGCACGAGAGCGGAAAGCTCTATATAAGCTACCCGATGGTCGAGGCACTGTACGATTATCGCGCAGGGCAGTGCCAGGCGCATTCAGGCTGTTTTGTTGACAACTCGGAAATCGCTCAATATAAAAATAAGTCGGGAGAGGGAAACGTTAACGTGGGGAAGCACATGGAGCTTCCCCAATGGAAAGATGCAATCGCTGCCTTCGTATTGAGATGCAAGTGCCTGCTCGGTCTCGATGAGGTTTCATTTGAGACGTATCGAGAGCTGGTTACGGTCGATGCGATCTTCCGCGAGGAGAAAAGGATGCGGATCGAGGACGGTTCGGTGTTTGTGCTATCGGCTTTTCCAGAGTTTCTGCTCGACTATTTCGGTGATAAGTTCTTTAATTCCATGGCTCCGATGCGCCACCTTAAGTTCGATGATTGCCCCCGAGGAAATGGATGAGACGCAATTAATCTCGCGGGTACAGGTTCTCCTGTCTAAATTGTGAACTCGGCATAAGAGACGTTGTTGGCCATGCCCCGGACAGCATCCAGTCGATGATGTTCTCTTGCCTGATGCCGCCGCGACCTCCCACGTCAACGCGGTCGAGCGTGAGCGGGGTCTTCGGATAGTTGTTCCGAATCGCCTGCAGCGGCGCGAGCTCGGGAAAGTACCTCACTATCAGCTTCCCCCACTCCGACTTCGGGTTCACGCAGGTGATGTGGAACCCGTTAAGCCCAGCTTGGACAAGCTGTTAGGAGACTGGCATTTCGCCTGCGTCGATCTCGAGAGGATCGGCGACAAGGTTGCGAACAAGGACTGGAAAGGTCATTATGAGGGGTAAATAAGATGACAGACAACACGTATTCGGGAACTCTAAAATTCAAAGATGTTGATTTTGTCTTTGTGTTCGATGGCTCTGAGGTTGTTCTCATCCCGCCCAAAGAACGCAAGAATGACATTATGTGGGGTTGGCTAAAAAAAGAAATTTGCCCCGGTGTGTATACATCCGGCGACCCTTTGACTGTTGATGTGCCTTATCTTGACGGCTTCTGCAACGAGACAAGCAAGCGATTGATCTTTTTGACCAGGGAGGAATCGACTGTCGGAAGTCGAAATTCGACTCTGTATATCAACGTTGCTGGGTATCTGGAATGTAGCCCGAATACCAATGGTTTTTGCAGGATGACTCTATCCGGCAGGGCCTTGAATTACATTCATCCGGTTAATAGGGCATTCTCGCAGGTATTTGATTCTGACGACCTTACAGAAAAGGGAATCATCTCTATCAGGACAAATGGATTCGACAGAACTTCGACCGTGAAGAGAGCATTTCGCTTTGAGGGCAGAGATATCGCGGCGTATTTCTCAGTTGGGTGGACATGCAGTATGAAAATTAGTACTCCACCCATCACCCTTAATTCCAGCATGATTTTCGAGTTTGATGAAACGGACGATTACTGGTTTTTCTATCGCCTGTGGCATGCAGCAGAAGACTTCCTCAAATATCTGACATTCAGCAAAAACACACTAATTGAGGATTGCAGCCTGCAGGCTATGTACGACGACTCGCATTACCCCAGCACAGCTGAATTCAAGCTAGCGAGATCCTCAGAGCCATTTGATACCAAGCCTCTTGAAAAAGGTCGATATATTCAGCTGTCTTTGCTGGACCCGTATGAGATTAAAATGTTTGGAGCGATTGCAGACGGAGAAATCTACCTAAGGCATATTCCTGAAACATACGAAAAGGGACATACGCTCGATGCATCGGACTTCGTGCTGACTTCCGCAGCATTTGAATGGGAATTTGACCAAGCGTATCCAAGCGGAGTTGTCAAATCAGAAGCTCGAGTGGCTGCTGAGCAACGAGCATCAGCTCAGATGGATGAATGCATTAACCAAAGCTCCGGAAAAGCTAAAAAGATATTGAAATATGCAAAGAAGAGCATCGGCTTTAGCAATCTGGAATCGAAGATAGTACAGGCTGGTCGAGATTTTCATGAAATGATTGGGGTATTTGGGGAAGGTCTATACAAAAGGAATGATGAGGAATTTTCCTACGAAGTCATTGGAAGCAGGCTGGCTGAGCAAAGAAATGACTTTGCCCATGGAAACATTGACAAGGATTTCAAAGGTGCTGCCATTCTTGATTTGCTGCTTCTACGCTATCTTGTCTATGCAATGCAGCTGAAGCGCATCGGTGTCTCAGCTGCAAATACTCGCAGAGCGATAAATGAGCTATTTGGCTTAATGTATTACCTCCCTGCAGAAGACGGTGATACAGAGACGGTGGCCAAGAACACTGAGATAAATGAGCCGAACAACGAAACCGAAGGCAATGCAGACGAAATCGTAGAGGCGGAATAGAATGGTTCCCGACTGCTGACGCTCCTATTTGGCAAGGTGTTTTTTAGAATCCATTTTGCGCTCGGCCTCGAAGGCTTGCCTGTCCCAATCGAGCGGAAGTCCGGCCTCGACGCATGCCTCGTAGGCCCTCCTTATGGGCTTGAGCTCCCTTTGGCCCCTCTCCAGCATCGAGATGTACTTCTCGCTGGTTCCCAATATGGACGCCGCCCTCACCTGGCTGACCCTCGCCGCGCGCCTGGCCGCCACGAGCCCCGAGGCGTCCTCGGGCCTCCTGACCTCGTGCGGGCGCATCAGCGCCCGGTACGCCTCCCTGGCCACGTAGCGCTTGAGGCACCTCATGACCTCCCTGTCGCTCTTCCCCCGCGCCCTGGCCCTCTCGGCGTACTCGGCGGTCTCGGGGTCGCGCATGACCCTCTGCCTCGCGATCTCGTGCAGAGCGCTGTTCGCCTGCCGGTCGCCGCCCCTGTTGAGCCTGTGCCTCACGGTCTTGCCGCTCGAGGCGGGGATTGGGCAGGCCCCGCATATCGCCGCGAACGACGCCTCGGAGCGCAGCCTGCCCGGGTTGTCCCCGGCCGCGACCGCGAGCTTGGCCGCGCTCACGGGCCCGCACCCGTACATCGCCAGCAGCGCGGGGCAGTTCTCCTCCAGGGACGCCTCGATCGCGCGCTCCATGTCGAGCGCCGCGTCGCGCGCCGCCGCCCACAGGTCCGCCAGCGCGCCGAGCGCGGCGCCCAGCGCGCCCTCGGCGCGCACGGAGGGGAGCTCCTCCATCAGCCTCGGCCCCGCCATCCCGCGGAACCTCGACCTGAGCCCTTCCGGCGCGGTGGTGAGCAGCGACCTCGCGGTGTTGATCGCCGAGGTCCGCGCCTTCACCGCCCCGGAGCGCGCCGCGAGCATGCAGCGCACCCCGTCGACCCACCCGTCCTGGCTCTTGGGGGTCCCGAGCCTTGAGCCGGACATCGCCGCGCGGGCCGCCCTCTCCGCGTCCGACTCGTCGCACTTTCCCTGCCCCGGGCGCCTCCTCTGCATCCTCGCCGGGGAGAGCGCCTCGCGCACGGGCATCCCAAGCGACGCGAGGTGCCTGGTGAGGCCCGCCCCGTAGGACGACGTCCCCTCCATCGCGACGCAGGCCGGCTCCCCGGCCGCCGCGATCGCCCCGTAGCCCGCCGCGTCGGCGGGGAACTGGCGGGACAGGACCTTGCGGCCCCTCCAGTCCAGGACGCACAGCCAGTGCGAGTCGGCGTGGGTGTCGACCCCGCAGAAGACCGGCCCGCGGGCGCCGGGTGTCGATTCGTTTTGCATGTCTCGCTCCGTTCTTTCCGTGCTCGCCTGGACCGGGCAGACGGCACACTGACGGGGCGCGATAGAATGCGGTTGTTCGGGTCCGCGGTATCGCTCCATGCTCCTATTAGGTCATGCGGCGGTCTCGGCTCGCCGCGGCCCGCGCGGGACATGTCAGGAAACGAGGGCAGCCCTGTGGGCGCCAGCGGAATGTGGGGTCACCGCGCGGTCCGCATCTGATGGTGTCGACGTCAATGGTATACGGGTGCACCATCGACGTCTTCAATACAGAAGATATCAGTGCGGAATGTACGGATTGCTGCCGTATCCTTAGTAATAAAAACTGTCCGTTCAGTAGTAGGGGCGCGCCGGCGTAAGCCGGTGCGCCCCTACTTTGGGAAACATAAAACTCGCTTTTAATCGGTTGCCTGCGTAGCTCAAAGCGGGAACAACCGCCATGACGATGCATGCGATACCGAGCAGCGGTGCGCGGCAGCTATAAGCGCTGCTCCTAGCAGGAATAGCGCTAATGAGGCGGCGATCCAGTTGCTGTCGGCGGTCTTGGGGAGCGTGGCGGTGGCGGCGCCGGCAGCCTTGGCCTTGGATGGCGTGGACACCGTGGTCCTGTTTACTGTCGTTTTGGTTGTCGTGATCGTCTTGGGCGTCGCAGTCGCGGGCTTCAGGGCGGGATCCGTCGCGGACCCGGCACCGGGCTGCCCACCGGCAGGACCGGCGCCACCAGCCGGCTCGCCCGCGCCACCGGGCACCTCGCGCCCGTCGGTCTCCCCCGCCGGCGCCGTCGCGCCCTCGGGCTCAATCACCACATGCGGAGCCATGGCCCCGGAGGCATCCACCACGCCGCCGGGGCCAAAGGCCCCACCAACAGGCGTCACAAACCGCGCAGACACAAGCGATCCGCCCGCGCACGCAACGCCGCCGTCGGCACCGGCCGAATCGAGCCACGAGGCGTCGACGGAAAGCCGATAGCCGGCTGCACCATCGCCAAGGCCCGCATCTTGCAGATACACGCCGTAGGCGCGCACGCCCGTTCCGGACCCGGCGCCCGCGGCAACGACGCGTCCGCCGCCGCGCACGGTCATATCGCCTGCGATCATGCCGGCGACCGCCTCGTCCGTAATATCGGCCCCGTCTGCCCGGGCATCGATGGTGCAGCCGTCCACCACGAGCGCCTGCGACACGTGGATCCCGCACTGCGAGCCCGTCGCCGTCAGGGTCCCGGTACCGCGAAGCGTCAGGTTGCCCCACACCTCCATGCCGCACAGCGTGATGTCCGCATCGGGCGCGTGCGACTCCGTCACGGAGTTTTGCCCGGCAAGCGTCAGCACCAGGTCGCCCTCGGCGCCGATGGCCTCGCCCGCGTAGCCGTTAAGCTCCAGGTGGTCGGCATCGGTCCAGGCCCAGCCGGGGCCCGACACGCCCGGCTCGTAGTACGTCGCGCCCGCGATGATGAGGCTCTCAGCGCCCGCGGCATAAGAAGGCCCGCCCAGCAAAACGCATAGGCAGGCCATGACAACAATCGCAATGTGATGACGGCTGGTGTGGGACTCGGCAGCAAACATACCCGCTCCGATCTTTGCAGGAGCCAATAGAATGTGCACCAGAAAATGCCCTGGTAGCAGCAGTTATCAGTTTAGCGAGATCAAGGCACAAACAAAGAAAATGTCCCTGAACAGTGCCAGGAATTAGGTGTAAATCGTTTTGCCAATCGGTGAAAGGAAGCTTCTGATATGTTGAACAAGCGCATGACATCGGCAAGGCGTTGAGCAACTAGGCGTAATCACATAACGGAATCAGATTCAGTTGATGTGCACTGCGCCCTTTCGCTCAACGTTTCGATTGCCTCCTTGATGTCTTTGCGAATCCATTTAGTTCTCAGTCCGCCCATGCGAGATTTGGACCCCACTTTGACAAGTTGAGCGTCAATCTTTTTTAACCATCCAACGGCTTCATTCAGGCTATGCTTGTCTCTATATCTCTTCATGCCGGTATGAAAAAATGAATGCAGAGAATTTTGTGAGTCGGCGGTTCCTTCATAGGTTGACATGGCCACAGTTTCAGCTGGTACATCCAGTATTCTATTTTGGTGCTCGGATTTAATGACTTCTTCAAAAAACGCGGAGATTGTTTTACCTGTGTTCTGGTCAACTATAGAAAACTCAAAACTGATGCGATTTAAATCTCGCTCCCTTTCATCTTGTTCAACCTCAGTTATAAGTTTGTCCATTATGAGATTGGCATCTGTACCATAAAAATCATTAAAATTATCTCGTTCTTGCCTCAAAGCAGCAGCGTCGCACTTGGGGTCGTGATTTGCGGCGAGCCGAAGCGAATCGAGAAGCTTCTCGCGATATGATTCATCCCAGAACCCAAGATTAATAAGATTAAGTGAAAACCCAATGATCTTATAGAACCATTCTTGAGAATACTGCCCTTTAGCTAGCATGTTTTTAAGTTCGTTCGCCAGCAATTCAACCTCACTGTCTTCCAAGCAGTGCAAAGCGCCCCAATGGTATTCCATTTCTTGGGCCTCGACGTCTGCAGCGGAATTGGGGTTTTTCTTCAGCACAAATTTTTTGAAAGAACTCTTAACAGTTTCTGGGTTTATATCTTTCCCTTCAGTTAAAGGGGCAAGGGCCTTTGATAAAGTAAGATAGTTGTCATATTCCTGAAGTTCAGACGCATTGAAAATGCTCAATGATTTTTTCGCGTCTTTAGGCTCATCAGGAACTATTCCCGCTGATGCTTGAACTGTATAGCCAACAAAATCTGAGAACGCTTTTACTCTTCCATGAAAATCGATATTTTCATCGAAAAGAACCGACGTATTTAATGCGCAGTTAATAGACGGAATTGATCTTAATAGAGCCCTTATATTGACAAGGGATCCCTTCAGTCCTTCAGCAATTGCATCCATGACTTCGAAGTCGATATGTTTGGGAATGCGCAGCTTGTCCTTTACCATGACTCGGTAAAGCACCTGTAGGTCTGGCTCATATTCGATTTGGCGTATAACCGCCTTTTCAACAGAACAGTCATCCTCAAAAGACAGAGGCTGATTCCTAACGAGCATCACATGCCAACCATGGTTTTCGACCATATTGTTAACGAACCCAAGAAATGAACGGTCATCATGGGCGAAGCTACTGCGTTCGCAATCGTCCAATATTACGAGAACTTTCGTCATGTCGATTAAAGACAGCATCAAGTCGGAATTTACTGATATCTGAATTCCTAAATCTGCAAGTTTGCTATTCAATGCTGAGGTGCCGGCTTCAATTGCACTTTTCTTAAAAACGTTCATCGCGGTACCAACGCGATCTTTTGCGTTTTCGTAAATATGGAGTCGTGAAGCCAGAACTCTATTGCAGATCTCATCATAGTCGGAAACGCCAAATAGCGACACGCGACATGTCTTTACGTCTATATCTTTTAGAGCGGCTTTAAGATCGTTCTCGCAATAATACGTCTTCCCCGAACCCCATTCGCCATGCAGAACTAAAGCTTGAAGGCCAATGGTGTCACATTGCATGTAGTTTTTAATTGCCTCGGTGATTTCTTTGGCTTGCATTGCGTGTTCTCCAATCGGTCATTCCCGGATTTGCAGCACTAGATCAAGTATTTGCTGAGTCAATATATTTAGCAGCTAATGTCTTCCCTACTTGCAGAACTTGCTGAACTCGCACATTCGGTATCCGTTATTGTAATTGCTGATAACTTGGAAAGACGGGGTGTATCAGCGCTAGCCGATACACCCCGTCCTCAGCTAAGGTGACTTCGCTGTAGGTCAGGCCCTACCAAGTACAGGCAACCCTCCCCTAGTCCCTCTAAAACAGATTCCTATTGTAAACTCTGCCCGCCACGTCCGAGAGCTCGTCGCTTCAGCGGTTGGCGACGATCATGTCGCAGCCGGCCTTGAAGGCTTCCAGGTCGTGCGTGACCTCGGACCCGAAGAACTCCGGCGCGTCCAGCGTGGGCTCATAGACCACCACGGGCACGCCCTTGGCCTTTACGCACTTCATGACGCTCTGGATAGAGCGCGCGCGGAAGTTGTCGGAGTTGGACTTCATCGTCAGGCGGTACACGCCCACGACCGGCTTCTCCTTGCCCTCGTAGACGCGGTCCCACACCATCTGCAGTACCTCGTCGGCCATAAAGCCTGTCTTCTTTACATGGGGCCAGAGCCATCGCGGAAGAAGGCTCAACATCCGCTCAGTGGACCCCCTCACCCGTGCGACATAGTAAGGGGGGTCCACCCGGCGTGTAAGTAGGAAAGCGATAGAAAAACCAAGATACGAGCGTGTTAGCTAAAATGACTCGGTCAGAATTGGTCAATCTAGACCGACTATAATTGGCTAAATCAATCCGACGCTAACAATTGCCCTCAATAATAATGTTCATAGAAAGAAAAGGTAACGCATGACATCCCTTCTTAATCCTCACGATAATGTTACTCCGAAAACTGGTCCTTGTTCGGCTAAGGAAGCTTCTCAGGAAATCGTACTGCCAGGATCGATGGCTCATCTCGCATCGGATACATTTCAGAGGGAAATGATCGCCCACCAAGAGGCGGCTGTGAAAACCGCTCAAGATCTAGCCCGTAAGATAACTCGCCAACAAACTAGCTTGGACAATAGTGCAGCAATTGAGATGCAGCGTAGACATGTAGAGCGCATCAATAGAGCTCTGGCCAACTCAATAGCACCGCTGTATAACCAGATTGACTATAGCGCTGCTCTCCGGTCGGTTTATGCCGCAATGGAGCATGTCGCAAAGGTCGTAAAAGCCGCGACTGAGAAAATTGATTTAAGCGGTATTGTTAACGCCTTTAAGCCTATCGCCATTAAACTTAATAGGTTGTCTGTTCTTACTAAGACTCAGTGGCCAATGTATCTCGTCGATAATCCAAAAGCGTGCGATCAAATTGATTCTTTACCGGATGATGCGCCTGATGAGGTCCTGAAGTCGCGTGTTGACCAGATCGCATTTGAATGTCTTGATGAACAGTGGCTAGATGAAACCAGAGCGATATGGGAAAGCCATGAAGAAATCTCTGAAGGGGAAATGCGGTTACTCGTCAGCGCTTTGGAGCGACATCGGAAGCAAGACTATGAAGGTTGCGTTTCGTTGCTCATGAATTTTTTTGAAGGCCTGATAGAAAAGTACGCGCCTGATGGCAAGGCGCTTAATAAAGAACAGGAAGAAGTTTTCGATGTATATGCCAAACAGCACCGATTAGCTACTTTGTATTCGGAAGGAAAGCGTAGAAAACTGTGTAATATTAAAGACAAGGTTCTTTTGATGCTGGTTACCTCTGAAAATGGCTGGCTGATATTTGATAGTGCAATCAATTACCTTGTCGACATTACGTTTATTAACAGCATGGATAATGCTTTGGCAGCCCATAATCCCTTACGGAATCAAATATGCCACGGCAAGCAGACTGAGTTCGATACCTGGGAGCATTCTCTAAAAGCGATTCTGGTCACCGATTTAATCATTCGCTATGGAGGGGCGCTGCTTGAGGGTCAATCTATTGAAACCGTCATTATTGAATCCTAAAAGTTGTCCTATATGAGTCAATAGAACAAAAACGTGGGCGCATCGCCTTAGCTGATGCGCCCACGTTTTCATGAAAGATGAACTTACTGCAGGGTTAACCCGGATAGCTCGGGAAACCCTCTCCCCTAGTCCCGCTTAAACAAATCCCTTGTGTACACTTTGTCCGACACGTCCGCGAGCTCGTCGCTCCAGCGGTTTGCCACGATTACGTCGCAGCCGGCCTTGAAGGCATCGGGGTCGTGGGTCACCTCGGAGCCGAAGATCTCCGGCACGTCCAGCGTGGGCTCGAAGACCACCACCGGCACGCCCTTGGCCTTCACGCGCTTCATGACGCCCTGGATGGAGCTCCCGTGAGGAATAATGAGGTCTGATTCATCATAAGAAAGTAGGCATTCGTGACCGAGAATAAATCAGAAGCGTCTTAGCTTATAGAGTAGCTGTAAATTGCATTATTTAGAAGAAGGGGCGCATCACCATCAACCAGCGCACTCCTTCCGGATGATTATTTAATTAGCTAAAAATGAGTTCTCGCCAAAGATTCAGCACGCTCTCAACAGGCATCATTGAATGTCCCAAGAGAATACATAGCACTCAACGATATTTTGTCGGCTGAAAAGCTGAAACCCTGACTACCTTACAAACTCTAAGTACTTTACGCTCTCGCCGCGTTCGAATGCGCCTATAACTTCACAGGTGGCTTTGGTGATATCGCGATCAATGCCGCCTTCGCGGCGAAGTGCCTCTTCACCTGTGGTGCCCTTTTCGACATCGGCGATCATTCTTAGGAAAGAAACCCATTCAAAGCGAATACCTTCACCGTCTAGCTGATAGAAATAGCGTCTGTTATCGGCTGGGTTCTCGTAGCGGATTTCGAAATAATCAGTCTTCCACCAGGGCGCAGGAACATATATGTAGCCCTTTGTGCCCGATACAACTAGACTGCCCTCAGACTTAGCGCCTGAGCCAACCTTTGCTGTTGCCACGGCGTTTGGAAACTCAACGTCAAGCCTCGAGAACTCATCAAAAGTCTTGTCGTTTTTTTCGCACAAGGACGAAATGCGTACCGAGTTAGGTTTAGTACCTAGTATCTGGAAGATTGGCAATAATGCCGTCGGGCCCCATGCCGTCATGCTGCTCCAAGCAGTGTCGCGACGCGTATCAAAAGGAGCGCGATTGGTCTTAAGATTGGTTATAGTGGCATCGACCGAAACGACCTCGCCAATACGTCCACCGGTAACCAACAACAGCATGCGTGCGTAGGCGGTTGAGTATGCCGTGCGCAGCGAGTCCATCAACACAAGGCATCGCTCGTCGGCTAATGCGAAAAGCTCGCTGCATTCCTTAGCGCTCTTTGCGATAGGCGCTTCGCACATCACATGCTTGCCGGCATTTAAGGCTCGTTTCACCTGTGCATAATGCCGATCAGGATGCGAGTGAATATACACAATGTCGACCGCATTCAGTAACTTACCGTAATCATCCGTTACAAGCTTGGCTCCGAGTGGACCCTCATCTAGCAAGCTGCGATCTTCAACACAAATGCCGACAACCTCGAGACCATTTACCAAACCGCATTCAGCAAAAACGCGATTCATATAGTCGGTATATCCAACTAAACCGCAGCGAAGTTTAACTGAACTTCGGATTTCCGTAGAAGAGACACCACTTGTTCGCTCTAGGTACACAACCTTGCAGTACTCATTCAGATAATCGAATTGGCCCTCCCAATCCGATCCAACAGTAAAGATATCAACTCCATAGCGCTTGATGTCGTCGATTTTCTGGCCTTCGTACTCTTCGACGACAATCTTGTCCGCAAGCCCGGTTGAACGCACTGCTGCAATGCGCTCTTCAAGCGATTGTTGAACGTTAATCTTGCCGCGTTGTTTGTCAAAGTCATCCGACGTAACGCCAACGATTAGATAGTCGCCTAAGGCCTTGGCGCGCTCTAACAGGCGGACATGCCCGCGATGAAGATGGTCGTAGGTTCCGTAGGTAATGACCTTAGTCATGGTTAGGCCTTGTCCAACTCAATCAGCGCTTCCATGAATCGCTCCATCGAACGCTTGGGACCAGTGGTAACCCTCAGACAGCTGCCAAAAGCGCCAATACCGTCATACTCCTTAATGAGAATGCCTTTCTCGGCCTTCATGCGGCTAACGATTTCAGAAGCATCGCTAAACGGCTTAATGAACATGAAATTACCTTCACTGCTTCGATATTCATAGCAGTTACGGTCAAGTTGCTCAACGAGCCACTGTTTGCCGGCGAGCTGATTCTCGATCATGGAATCGAGCATTCCTTCGGTTTCCATGATTTTCTTTGCGAAGAGCATGGCAAACATATTTACATTGTGGGGAGTATTCAGCTTCTGTACGAGGGCAACTCCCTCAGGCCATCCTGCTACATAGCCTAAACGAGCTCCAGCAAGCGAGAAGAGCTTCGAGAAAGTACGAGTTACAAATACGTGTTCATGGGTTAGGGCATAGTTGATGGATGTCTCGGGACAAAAATAATGATATGCTTCGTCGACAAGAACGGTAATTTGACGTCGTTCCGCTTCCTCAAAAAAGCGTGACATCTCAGTCTCGCTCCAGGCATTGCCCATGGGATTATTCGGATTAACAAGAATAAGCAGCTGTGTGTCATCGCTAATCTTAGAAATCACATCATCCACCGTGATGGTTAGGTCATCCCTATAAGGAACCGGCACAAAATTACGTCCATACATCTTCGAGTAGACCTCGAACATTGCATAAGAAGGCGATACACAAACGATCTCGCCGTTAGGCGCAGTGAAGGCCTTAATGATGTTGCGAATGCCTTCGGAAGACCCGTTAACAAGCGACAGATGCTCGATGTCCGTACCAAGTCTTCCAGCGAGGAATTCGGTAAACTCAAGAGTCTCCGGGTACTGGGCCACCATTTCGGGCGTCACCCCCGAAAGAACCCCGTCGATGAACTCTTGAGATAGCCCCTCGGGGTTCTCGTTCAGATCAAGTCTGAGGTAACCCTCGCGCTTGTTCTGGTCAAAAATGCGGTGTAGATTAACTAACCTCTCGTTGATGTAATACATGAATAAACACCTTTCGCCTTTGATTAAAAATTGTTAAGGACTGTAACGAATGAGCTGCCTGTCGATATTTCCGCTGAGGGTTTGCTGTGTGAGTGAGCTTTGCACTACAAGTGTCTAAATGAAAAGCAGTTACCGTCCATGTCCGTAAACCATACGAACAAGCTTCCAGGGAAGCTTTCGCCTAATTCTTGCCATCAAGCTAAGCTTTGGTGCCAGCAGCTTTTCGAATGCCAGCTTGTGGTCACCAGCAGAAATCGCTCTTTCGACCTCATCGGCCAGCCTCTCGTCATCATCAGAACGAGAGGCTGGCTTGACGAGATTTGAGTTATTTGCAGCAACGCTTTCAACGGTTGATTTAATCCACTTACATTCATCGGCACAGCACTCATTAAAGAAACGCTCGCCATTACTAGTGTTTATCAGGACCGCGGAAACGCCTCGTCCGTCAGAAAAGCCGGGATGAACGGAATCGATGCCCCAATAATCTCCTATCGTGATGTCTCCAACGCGTTCGAGTCTTGCAAAGGGACACTTGTAACAACACCTCCGATAGATGACCCCTTTCGTAAAAGCTGCGAAATATGGGTCATCACGGGCGGGCCCCAGCACCTCGTGTTTTCTACCTCGACGATAGAAGTAGTAATAATAATTTAGTCCCACCCCATCTTTTTGCTTCTAAAAGCATAGCCATGGATGCCGTCATCGGCTTTATTCTTCGTGGCGAGCCATTCAAGATATGCAGAAAAAATCTCCTGCTTTGGTGTTCCGTGACAGATAAGATCGACGCACAGCAAGTTGTTTGCAACGACTTCCTTCGGAACTGATTTTTCAAGATATTTTCGAAGTCCCGCTATCTGGCATGGCGTACCGGAATATAGCACTACGGTGTTCTTGCAAAGAAGATGGGCACACTCTTCATATGTATCTGCAACGTTGCTCTTAACATATTTAGACCCTTGGAGTTTATACAAGTCATCAATCCGCTTTATGCAAATATGACGGACAGTGCCGTTGTCTAGAAGGGAAGCTCCAAATACGGCACCACCAACACGAAGAACAGAGCGGGCAAACAAAGCAAAAGCGCCACCAGAAGCGGACAACTCAAGGCTTTTCGAATCAGAGTCCTGAAGTGCCACAGCATAACGAGCTTTTGCGAACAGCATGTCGAAAGAGTTCGATGGAAGTTCGTCTTGCAACCTAACGCCTCCTAACCAATAACATTCCAAAAGCCTTACGTCGCTCTTCCCCATCGAGTAGAAGGAGGGATAGCTCCGTATAACCGATTGCTGCAGAAATAAGACAAGAAATCAGAAAGCACGCCCACGAAGAAAACGGCAACGCTTTCGAAAGAATTGCAAATGTTGCGAGAACGACGAAAAGCCCCACGACTTCTTTACCAAGTGGTTTATAGAAACTCGATCCACGCAGACCTAACACATGAGCAGCATAAACGGGCTGTACAAAACAATGTCTAAACGTCATGAGAACGGAACTGACAGAAGCGATTACAAAGAGCCCTTCAAGTTCTGTAAAAAACAGAAGGGACAATTCAATTGCGACGACAAGTAAGCTGAAGCCTAAAGTAATAAGAACTGTTCCCTTTATCTTATTAGTAAGGGTATTGGCATAGTAAAGAGGCTCAACGAGCGCGCTCGCGAGTAACGAGACAACAGTCAGAACAGATAGTCTCTGAATCAGAAGGAGCTCCGATACGTCTCGTCCGGGAAGCCATAGTTCGTAAAAATGAAGACCATATGCAACAAAGCCCGCGAGCGGCACAATCATGACCGCAGCAGTGAATCTCATTGCAAAGCCAAACTGTTTAACAAGCTCGTCAGTTTTCTTTTTGGCATAAAGCTCGGCGCATTTGGGATAGAAAAGGCTGGAAAGACTATTTGAAACGGATAACAAAGCATTGGGGATCGTCTTAGCAACTGATAAAATCCCCATCTGGTAGGCACCAACAAAGAGATTCGAAATCCACAAATCAAGACCGGTAAGCAAAAGCTTGTTTATTGACTCTATGCTGACCCATAAGCCACTTTTGAGAATTTCGAGTACTCTATGAATTGAAAAACAGGTCGCTTTCACCCGGTATTCTGGAGCAATACGTCTCGTAGTCCAAATCTGCAATGCGAGGAATGCGACCGATGCGACAACTGCAGCTGCGCTGTAATACCACATATGTGGAACTACAGTCAAAAAAAGAACACACAGCAATATCGCCCTTATGACGGAGGACACAAGCTGGGCAATGGAGTTGAGGTATAGCTGGTTCTTGATAAATGCGGCAATTCCGAAAACAACAACAACAAGACTAAGCGCGCAATTGAAAAATGCCAGCAAAATCATAAGCTGGAGATCTTCAACTAGCCCAAGCGAAACCGACACGACTGATTCGATATTTGCCGCAAGAAGAACGGATCCAGCCAACACGGCGACGGCCATTACACAGTTTGCAAAAAACACGGAGGAGTAGTAGGACTCCGCACCCTCTTGGTCCCCGCTATGGTGCGCAATCGTGATATAGCGACCTGCGAGCGAATTTAAGGCAGTAGTAATTACAGCCACATAGCTTACAAAGTTGTTAACAAGACCAACAAAGCCATAGGCTTCTGCCCCCATTTTCTCTAGGACAATCGGGGTCAAAAACAAGCTGATGACCATCTGAGCAACGATAACAGACACTTGCGAGATAAGGTTTATCGCAAAAGCGGTCTTGCCCTGTAATATTGGAAGCGGTTTGATCTGTTTAGTCATCACTCGGCAACGCCTCCATTTGAGAGATATGATCTCAGGTAGTTGAGCGAGCGTAGCGACTCAGAGCTTCGAATCTTGTCTGAAGATTCGAAATCTGGTTTGATTTCGAGAACCTTGCCCAATTTATCAATTGAGCTAAGTCGCCGATCAGAAAGATTGAGTCCGTCCAGAAGCGACGTTAGTTTCTGGACATTGCCTCCTTGACCGTTTCGGTCTCCACGGGGAATCGTCACAAAAGGCGTATGGGTAACGATAGAAAATATGCTTCCATGAAAGGTGTCGGTTAACACATAATCAGCTGCTCGAAAATATGGTAAAACCTGGTCAGGGCGGCATCGAATATGGCGATCGCGCACGGGCTGGTCCTCACCTAATGCGATGAGTTCAAGCCCGTGGGAATGAGCAAATTCGAGAGCCTCTCTGCATTCATCCTCGGTAAATCGGAAGCTGTAGCCGTAAAGAATCATGAATCCACTCTCGTTGCAGGGAGACCAGTCTTCGTTTTCCACTCCACCGACGAGTACAGGATCAAGATGCATGATTGGGGCTTTTCCCGTAAGCCTACTTACAGTGTCAACGGAATTCGTGTCACGAACTGAAACCCCCTCGAAACAATTAAGGCAATCCCCTATTTCCCTAGCCACCCCATAGTGGTCAAGTTTTTCATACGTCGTATTGCCGAACGAAGCGGCATAGCCTATCACTTTACCTGCATTGGCGCGCCTCCCAAACAATTCAAGGGAGTAACCGATATTGGAACCAAGCTGGAGGCAATTAAACACTTCATCGCTGCCTATGACCAGGACGTCGCATTTCGTGTTGTAGTGTCGTCTATCTGTGATTCCAAGCATATCATCGCAACTAAACATTATGGAACGCGATGAGCCGGCATCCCCCTTGAGAGCCTTTTTTATTGAATGACCCAATGATGAGGATTTAAACCACTGTCCAACTTGCCTCATCTCGCATCGAAGGGTTTCCTTTATGTCTCCTTTATGCAAGATATCGGGCTCAATGTGATAGTCGACAAAAACCACCTGATGACCCAAGGATTCAATCATTCTTTTTAGTGAATAGGCTTGCAAGAAAGACCCGTAATTGGGAACTCGGTGCATTGTCATAATTCCAACGAGCATATTATTTCTCCGTAGCATCAAAACCGTGCAAAGCTCCGCAAACCAAAGCAATGCCAAAAGCGAATTGGAAGGAAAGGTTGATCTCCACAGATGAACCGAGAACCATGCAAAGCAAAAAGGCGTAAATGCCGAATAGGCTTTTGTTCTGAACCGGTTTTCCGAGAAGAGACGTAAATAAACCTGCGAAATAGACCGTAGTGCCCAAGATTCCACACTGGGTTATAAGGTGAAACAATCCGTTTTGCGCGTTACCGTAGCCAAAAGTGATTCGATAAATATCGGTAAGGTATCCCCACCCGAAAATAGGCTTCATTGCAACCAGATCAAAAGTGACGGCGTATAGCTGCTCACGTCCAGTCATATTTGGATTCTTATGCAAAACATTGACTACAAAATTCTGAAACTCAGGCATTTGGAATAGATTTGCTTGTCCCCAAATGAGAATATTCAAAACAGCAACAGAGGCTGCTAGAAACAAAGGGTTCGCGATAACGAATCGAGTTTTAGCGGGAACAAACGTCAAAGCAAGCATAGCGACCATCATCATGGCACCTGTGCTTGAGCCAGAAAAATACGACATAAAGGCGCCTATGATCACGATAATGCGATTTAAAGTAATCTTATCTCTGTAGCAAACCAGCATAAGACCAGAAAGCAGACAATGCGCGTAGGATACTATGAACTTATTTCCGATTAGGTACACCGTACTGGAATCAGAGCGATTGTAGGGCAAAACGACCATCATTAAATCGTTGAGTAAGATCGCAACAATAAAGATGACGAGCACGCGTTTCAGAACAATCTCGGTGGAAAGACGACAGCACGCATCAACATAGACAAGAATGACGGCAACTATTCCCATTCCAAACATGAATCCGGAAAAGGACCAAGTCGGACTATGGGTATTAATCCAGGTCGAGTACGCCATAAGCGCAGAGAATGCGCTAAGAAGCATCGTGACAATTGGAATGCTCTTACAACAAAGAGTGTTCTTTAAGACAAGATACGCAATTAAGCCATAGCGAACCAACGAGTACGCTCCGCCGCCACTGCCATCCGTCGGAGCGAAAAAGAGTAAGGTCGCTAACACGATGTCTATGTCCTTGATGGTGACATCAGCAAGAGTTTTTCGCTTAATGGAAACGGTTGCAGCATCATTACACATAGCGCTTAACCCCGTTTCTAACCTGACGGGCTAGCCAGAATAGGCGGTAAAGATGCATACGCGTGGCAAAGACGCGCGCAATTTCAACTTTTTTGTGTCCACCAAGCGTAACGTAGCTTGGGAAACAATGACGGAATAGGCCCCAATAAGCGCTGTAATCCTCGCCCCATTCTTTTCTCGCTCCCGGGGAGCAAATCATGCACTCAATCATTCCTGCCATTTGTGCGCAGCAATACGAGTTGATGTCCATAGAAAAATCAGGCTTGTTTTTCTCTACCCAAGCTGTCATCTCCCGACAGTTATGCATAACATAAAATTTTTTATGGCTGTAGGTTGACTTGCTGATACTTCCGGTACGAAAAACGTAGTGGTACAGACACTTCCCCACATGAACGACATCGCTACAGCGATCGAGTAGTTGCAAAATAATGGCTGCGTCCTCGCTTATGCGTCCATAGGGATAGCGGATTTCGTCAAACAGTTCACGACGATAAAGTTTATCCCACGCAGATACATCAATAATGTTACCGAGCAAAGTCTCCTTCATAGCGTCTGCGGAATTAAACCTCATCACATCGGGTGTTGTGTATTCATTTTTAACAGTGTCTCCCATATGCACGTATCTACCACATGTGACCATAGACACTTCATCATCGACCATTCCAGCCAAAAGTGTTTCGTACATATCGGGCTCGATATAATCGTCGCTATCAACAAAACCAAGGTATTTACCCTCGGCAACATCGATACCGGCATTTCTGGCAGAGGACAATCCGCCGTTCTGCTTATGTATAACGCAGATGCGGGAATCACGGTCTGCCCAGGCGTCACAAAGCTCACCACTCAAGTCAGTCGATCCATCATCAACAAGAATAATTTGTAGATCACTGATCGTTTGACCCACAAGGCTCTCAACGCACCTATTTAATTCCTCTTCGACGTTATAGACGGGAACAACAATTGTCACAACGGGTCTATTATTGTTCATATTCATGGTTACTCTACTTCGGCCTTGTCGCAGCAGGCAAGGAACTGCTCAAAGCTATTAAATTGTCTCGGTGTTGCTAAAATCGCTTCGCTTTTGTCGTAAGTTCCCATGAGACTCATTTGAAAAACATAGCTGTCGTTAAGTCGATCAGGGGTGGCCCACAAAAAGAAATACTCCCTCATTTCCTCTGCATGAGGATCGCGCCTGAAACGACGACGAAAACGGGCTACGTAGTCTTTCGCCTCGTCCAGTTGGGCTGATGCACGCTTCTCACGGTAGCGCTCTAATGAGCAAACCTTCTTTGCGGGAACGCCTGCATAAACAGAATCGTGCTCTAGCCTCCCGCTGACGACGGAGTGCGCTCCGACGATCACGTTGTCCTCGATGGTCGTGCCGCACAAGATTGTGGCACCCCATCCAATGAATACATTGTTCCCAATGGTCACATGTTTTTGGTTTCCGAAAACCTCCCCCGTTTTTCCCTTAATTACCCCCCAAGAATAATCATGCGTCAGGATTGTAGATGGACCCGTAATCTTTACATGGTCACCGATGGTGATTAGATGTGGATTTTGAATATCAACCGTCATTTCTTTGGGGCAATAAAAAGTCACATCGTCCCCAATGGCAACGCCTAGTTTTCTCAAACGTCTAATCAGCAAATCGTTATTGAGAAAAATAGAATTATATAAAGTCTTTAGTCCATCAATTAAAGCCATGTTCGAGCCTCCAATCTAGAAAACCCCAGACGAAGCGGCCATATAGAGAATACTCGCGGCACGCCGCCTCAGCAGTTCCACAAAGACTCTCTGTGTAAAGCCGAGTCTCTCGCATGGATAGTCGCTTATCACCTTTGACAGGCGACTATCACTCGCCATTCTTCGTATAGCATCGCAGGCATCACGTCGGCTCTTACCGCTAACGCGAGGCACTTCCTGCGAGATACACATCTTCATATTGATAAATAAGGTCTTTTTTAATCTCAAAACGCATTCTGCTTCCGAGGGCGAGTCCGCCACGAGTCGAAGAGCGTAGTCGTAGAAAATAAGGCTGGCATCGAAGCGATCTGGTCTATACGAAGTACTAAGTGACGAAAGATTCGTTCGGTACGAATACCCCACGCTGCTCGTTGTCACCACCTTGTTGCTAGTCCGGAGGTACTTGTATTTAAAGACGAAGTCTTCGCTGATTACCTCGCGCTCTGAGGGAAAGCGCAGGGTATGTTCGTCTATGTTCTTCATTGCGAACATAGACGAACATACCGACATTGGAATCGAATCGGACATCTCGGGGGTGCTGCCGCACACACGGGGTACAAACCTCTTTGCTAGCTCGTCGCCCTCCCACACGGCGTCCTCGAGCTTGAACTCAAACTGGGGACTTCCTTTATCATCTCGCTTGGTGAAACCACCCAGAACACAATCCGCCCCGGTGTCCTCAATGGCTCGGGCGAACGTCTCAACCATGTCGGATTCGAGCCAGTCATCCGAGTCAACGAACATTACGTGCGTTGACTCAGGACGCAGGTTGTCAAGTCCCGTGTTACGCGCGAAACCAAGCCCTGCGTTCTCCTTATGCACTGTCCGCACGCAATCGTTCTCAGAGGAGAGCCGATCACACAGCTCGCTCGACCCGTCGGTCGAGCCGTCGTCGACGAGCAGCACCTCGAAAACTGAATACGACTGTTCCAAAATTGAGCGGACGCACTGCTCGAGGTAACACTCAACGTTGTACACGGGCACGATAAGGGTTATGTTCAGCTTTTGATCCACGTTTAAGAAGGCTTCCTAGTCGTATCTCTTTATCAATCGAGCGGGCGCACCAGCGTACAGCGCACCCGACTCGTTAAGGTCGCACGTGACAACAGAGTTCGCCGAGACGAGAGAGCGGCACGCAATCGAGCAACCGCGCGTAACGACCGCATTAGCGCAAAGCCAACAATGCTGACCAATCGAAACCGGAGCGTGGATTAACTTTGAGCTAACCCCCCTACTGTCGAATTCGTGGTCGTGGTCGTAAATCTGGACATTGGGACCGAAGAGCGTGTCTGCACCGATGTGGGCGGATTCGACTACCGTCACTCGGCAGCCCTCGTTCATGTAGACGCCGTCTTCCAGCACTAAAGTTGCGCCTTTATTAACCTGTACGAAGCACTCGGGGCTCAAATAAACGCCCGCACCGATGCTGAGGGAAGCGCCCTCGCCCAATATCACCCGTGCGCCCTTGCCCAGGTACAATGGTTTGCCCGAGGCGATCTTGAACCGATTTCCGGTCACAATGCGCACTCTGGCAACCCGTAGGGCGGAAGCGCCCCATTTAAGCGCCTTAGCAATCTTGTTCATCGGTGCTTCCGCTACTCGTAGGGTCGAAGTTGTTAGAAGCGCTGACGCGCCAGGCCTTCAACTCATGCGCAATACGTTTGTCGGCAGGCGGGAGTGACATATAGTCCCCGTACATTATCGAGAGATAGCGGTCCGCATCCTCAAAGCCAAAGAACCGTTCGTTTTCGAATTCGTATTCAACTAAGTTGCTAAACAGGCTTGCGGGGAAAACCTCCAGCGACTGGCTGACCGCCCAAGCCAGATTGGCAGCAGTGCCGATAGTCGAAAAGCAACCGTTATCCGTCATCGTTCTTAGCTTACCGAGAGCCCACTGTTGCAGAGGGGTGTGCCTGGCAATCGTGCCGAAGACGGTTTTGAAGCAGCCAGCAACTCCTGGCTGTCCCGAGCTCCATCTTGATGCTTGGAACAGGTACTTATATCGAACTGCTGCATCCCAGGCTTTGTTGGCTTCGGCTTCACTTTCGAAAGAAACAATCGGAAAGATATCGATCCACACATATTCGCGGATTCCCTCTGCAATGAATGCAGACTTTACCTCAATGCTGGTATCCACCAGTTTTTCAAAAGGAATCGCAGCAGAAACTTTAGAGTTCAGCTGGCTGGTAAGCTTGACATGAGATGACTCTGCTCCAGCGCGTGAACCGAAACTTTTTAACAATTTCCTATAATCCTCAACAGGCATAACGACATCGATATCGTCATCCCAGGGAATGAACCCCTTGTGCCTAACCGCACCGAGCAGAGTTCCGGAGCCCATTGAGTATCGCAGATTGTTCTCTCGGCAGTAGGAGTCGAAAATGCGAAGGAGGCGTAGTTCGGCATCTTTTACCTCTTGCATGGATAAATATTCGGTCGGCATATTACGCCCCTTTAGTCATATTTCTATAGCGATCAGAAAGCTGCTCGTAGAGCGACCTTGTGGTGTAACCCGCTTTATCGAGAAACGAAACATAGTTGGCCTTGGCGGAAACCAGCCTTTTGCCGGCACAGGCTCCCAACAGATCAGCCCACTCCTTGTCGGAAAGCGAAAGCCCTGCTCGCTGGAGAAGGCCCGTCAGGTCGGCCTCCTGGGTAACCGCGTCAGAGCTGAGGATGGGCAGTCCATTTGCCTGGGCCTCAATGAAGGCAATCGGTAACCCCTCGTGGAAAGAGGGGGCAAGCAGCGCATCCATGGCGCTGTAGTACCTCCAGATATCGTCAACAGTTCCGATGAAAACCGCCGATTCGCCCAGCCCCAATTTAGCCGCCTTCTCCTTCGCAAGGGGAAGTTCCTCAGCTTGGCCGAAGAGCAGAAGGCGGGAATCGGCCTTACTGGAGCGCAGCTGATTGAAGATATCGAGGGCGCGCAGGGTGTTTTTCGCAGGAATGCCCGCCCCAACAAACCCTATGACGGTGGCATAGCCCGGGATCCCAAGCCGATGTCTAACGGTAGCCCGGTCAGAGGAAGAGAATCGGAATTTATCGGAATCGACCCCGTTGTGCACCAAGGCATAGCCAGCGCCCTGAAAGAGATATTCACCTGCGACTTCGCTGCATGCCCAGCGCTCACTCGCCGACGGGAGAAACCTCTCTATCATGGCCACGTTGACCATATTCTTCAGACGCGAGGTGCTGCCAAGCGCGCTGTTATGGCAGTGCACGATGCGCGAGGGAACTCCTGCCTTTTTGGCCTCAGAGGCGAAGATGAAGCCGAGTGCGTTGTTCGTGTGAATCTGAACGATATCGAAACGGTGCTTCGAAAGAAAAGCGCCAAGGCGCTTCGCCCCCAGAGTGCCAACCAGTAGCGGGCTGTAGCTATCGATTAAAGGACCGAAGAATCGCTCTCCGAACCTATCCCCTTCGACTCTTCCCACCGACAGCACACTCTGCTCGATATCGGGAGCCGGGCAATCGAGCATCGTGGAGACGAAGGTCCTCACCCCGCCCCTTCCGGGCCCTAGCTGTTGAATGATGTGCAGGACCCGAATCATCGCGACCGGCCTGCCAGCACGTTCGCAATCCGCTCGCTCGCATGCCCGTCTCCGTAGGGGTTGGAGGCGTGGCTCATGGCCTCGTACTCAGACTCGTCAGAGAGCAGGCGGCTGAACTCACGGTAGATGACGTCCTCCTCGGTGCCCACGAGCTTCAGCGTGCCGGCGGCAACGCCCTCGGGTCGCTCGGTGGTGTCGCGCATGACGAGCACCGGCTTACCCAGGCTCGGGGCCTCCTCCTGGATGCCACCCGAGTCGGTGAGGATGAGGTGGCTCGCGGCCATGAAGTTGTGGAAGTCGAATACCTCGAGCGGGTCGATGATGTGCAGGCGGTCGAAGCCGTCGAGCTCCTCATGGGCCGCCTTTCGGACGAGCGGGTTCATGTGGATGGGGTAGATCGCCTTGGTGTCCGGATGCTCCTCCATCACGCGGCGGATGGCGCGGAACATGCGGTGCATGGGTTCGCCAAGGTTCTCGCGGCGGTGGGCCGTGATGAGAATGAGGCGGGAGCCCTCGGCCCACTCGAGCTCGGGATGGGAGTACCCCTCGCGCACGGTGGTGCGCAGGGCGTCGATCCCGGTGTTGCCGGTCACCCAGATCTTTGACTCCGGCTTGCCCTCGTCGAGCAGGTTCTGCTTGCTGGCCTCCGTAGGGGCGAAATAGTACTCGCTCACGATGTCGACGGCCTGGCGGTTGAACTCCTCGGGCCAGGGGCTGTAGATGTCATGCGTGCGCAGGCCCGCCTCGACGTGGCCCACGGGGATCTGAAGATAGAAGCATGCAAGCGCTGCGGCGAAGCTAGTCGTGGTATCGCCGTGCACAAGAACGACGTCGGGTCTCTCGTCCTCGAGGACCGCCTTGAGCTTGAGCAGCACGTCGCACGTAACGTCGAACAGCGTCTGGCCGGGCTTCATGATCGCCAGGTCGTGGTCTGGAGTCACGCCGAAGACGCGCAGCACCTGGTCGAGCATCTCGCGGTGCTGGCCCGTCACTGTCACGACGGTCTCGAACTCATTCGAGCGCGCCTTCAGCTCGTTGACGAGCGGGCACATCTTGATTGCCTCCGGGCGGGTGCCGAAGACGAGCATTATTTTCTTCTTAGACATTGGCCTTGCTCCTCTTTGACTCCTTGCGGAGAAGCATGTAGAAACGGGTGTTGCCGACCACGTAGCGCCTCACCAGGCGCCTGGGCTCCTGCATCATGCGGAAGAGCCACTCCAGGTTCGCACGCTGCATCCACATCGGGGCGCGCGGGATGTTGCCGGAGACCACGTCGAACGAACCCCCCACGCCCACGAAAGCGCCCTTGGCGCCCAGCTCGCGGAAACGCTCGATCAGGCGTTCCTTCTTGGGCGAGGTGATGCCCACGAACACGATGTCGGGCTCGGCCTGCTCAACCTCGGCGACCACGGCATCGAACTCGTCTTCGCCGAAGTAGCCGTCACGGTAGCCCGCAAGGACCATATTGGGATACCTCTCGGACAGTACCTCGGCGGTCTTTGCGACCACTTCGGCTTTGGCGCCTAGCAGGTAGACGCTGTGCCCCTCACGCTCGGCCAGCCCACACAGCTCCCACATGAGGTCGATGCCGGCCACGCGCTCGGGCAAGTCCACGCCCAGCTTCTTGGCGGCCATGACCATGGAGGCGCCATCGGCGTTCACGATCTCGCAGCGGCGCACGCACGCGTCCATCTCGGGATCGTCGCGCATCTGCAGCAACTTGTCGGCGTTCACGCCGATCAGGTGGGCGAAGCGCCCCTCCTTGATGAGGGCATCGGTCGCCTCGACGGTCTGCCCCATCGTCCACGGGTCGACGGGGGCGCCCAAGATTTCAATTCGCCCGGGAAGAACAACCCTTGAACTGGCGTCTTCGTGTTTCTCTCTTGTCTCTTTAGCAAGCGCCATTTCCGCTGACAACCTCAATCACTGTGAGTAGGATTATTTTTAAATCGAAGAAAGCGCCCCGATTGGCGATATATTCCAGGTCGCGACGGACCATTCCGTCGAATCCCGTCGAGTTGCGCTCAGTAACCTGCCACCAGCCGGTAATCCCGGGCTTCACGGCCAGGCGCTGCAGGTCGTACTCGGTGTACTCCGCAACCTCATTAGGCAGCGGCGGGCGCGGACCCACGACGGACATCTGGCCCAGGAATACGTTAATGAACTGCGGGAACTCGTCGATGGAGTGCTTGCGGATGAACTTCCCGATCTTGGTGACGCGCGGGTCCTCCCTCATCTTGAACATGGCGCCGGCAATCTCGTTCTGCTCCTTGAGCTCGGCGAGGCGCTCGTCGGCGTCCTTATACATGGATCGGAACTTCCACATGCGGAAGGTTGACAGGCTGCCGTCGCGGCGGGTCTGGCCCACACGGATCTGGCTGTAGAAGGGGCTGCCCTCGCTCTCCATGCGGATGGCCGCCGCCAGCACTAAGCTAGGAATTGCGATAACAATGAGGACGACACCGCTGAAAACGATGTCAAACGCGCGCTTAACGGCCCTGTAGGCCAGACGTGAGTTGTCCCAGTCCATGATGGATTTCATGGCCTTGTAGCGACCGGCGCCCTCACGCCGGTCCATGGCCTGAGCAATCAGCGCCGCCCCCGCGGGCGCATCCGTTGCATATTGAGTTTTATCAGACACGTTCTCTTCCAAGACTTCGACCCCGGGTCGGGGATCCCTCCTGTTCTGTGCAGCAATCGCCAGCAGCTAGGCGATCGCCCTTTTGAGGCTGCGAATGGCACGCTGCTCGTTTGTAAGGACAGCGAGACCGACACGGGTGGTTACGCGTCGGCCACATAGATCGAGCTCCAAATAAGCAGTGCTCTTACGTCTGTTAATGGTTTTGATAAGGCCTTCGTGGCCCAACAGTGGACCTGCCGTCACTATGACCTGGTCACCGTCTTTTAAGGCCTCGCTCATGGGCACTACGCGGTCTCCCCTATGCGTAAAGCCGCCAATAAGCTGGACCTCTTCTTTTGCCAGCGGCACAAACTGACTGTCCTGGGATAACACACGGGCAAAGTCGTCCATACGCAGCAGATACTGTTGCACGGTACGGGGATCTGCCGTATCTCAGATAAGATAACCGGGAAAGAGCGGCTTGGTCGCATTGACCCATTCGCCGTGTACTTTAATTTCGGTTTGAAATTGGGGATAAAAGAGCTCCTGCATGGCGCTCGTAGGCACCATACGCTCGATGCGCTCGCGCATTACGTCTTCGCGACCGTTAATGACCTGAATCACATACCACACGAGCACCACCTCCTTGCTGTCTTACGTGTGGCTCACGGGGTTTGGGTATGGCTTCGCCAGGGCGCTTGTGCGCGAAGGCGCTCCATATTCAAACCCTGAGCCCAGTCAGACAAGCACGTGGCTCTGCCCCACCGTGAACGGTATGTATAAGTGCAGTGGCTAGAGTCGCGGACGTGTATCGCAAAATGACCACGACCCCAGCTGGCTGCGTGCGAGCCAGTCAAGCGGGTACAAAACTGGATCGCACGCAAACAGCTGTAGGACTGCTACGCTTTGACATGCAAGCTTATAACTATTTGCACCTGTGAATTAACTCAATACAAATAAGTAACGTCGCATGACTTCTTTATTGGAGCTCGTGGTGTTTCTGGCACCGCCGTTACGGCCGGATGCTAATCGACCCTGCGCTTTGTGACTTGTTGGAGCCGTGAGCACAGTTGAACTCATGTAACGTTAGGTATCCTAGCACAAGCTGTTAGCGAAACTGATTTGGGCTGCGTTGGACAACATATCGTTCATTTAGCGTGCTTAAGGGGGTTATTTTGCGATGTTGTTCACGTTGATGCAGGTTAATGGGATGCTAACGGTGATTAGGCGCGTTCCTGAAGCCCATATGGAACGGCGATCTACACTGATAATCGCGTTTGGCTAACAAACTATGTACAGACATGGGAAATAATTTGTGCAACTTTTTGTTGGCGTAGGTGGGGTTTGTGGCGCATGGTGTTTTGGTATGAAAAAAGCCTTCGGAATTCCGAAGGCCTCTGCATTCACGATGGTGGAGACGAGGGGGATCGAACCCCTGACCTCTTGACTGCCAGTCAAGCGCTCTCCCAGCTGAGCTACGCCCCCGCGACGAGGAGATACTATAGGGGAAGACTGTCTTTGATGCAAGGACTTTTTTGGGTTGAATCTCTTACTTACGGGTTTTCCTGGGACGTGTCTCTATAGTTTTGTCAACCGTGTGCTTCGCGCCATTTCGGCATG
>ERZ1673698.992-NODE-992-length-33195-cov-14.153893_pt1 | contig 33195 bp, 28 predicted proteins | sample MGYA00580228_ERZ1673698 | MGnify/ENA primary metagenome ERZ1673698 (study PRJEB41218, sample SAMN15661768) | gut metagenome | host: Homo sapiens | place: Canada: London | collected 2015-08-20/2019-03-30 | study: EMG produced TPA metagenomics assembly of... | reverse complement strand
TTGTCTAAAGATTTTAGCTCTTACTGCTTTCTTCGCTTTCTGCATTAAGTAAAGGCGAAGAGCGGTGCCAGCAGTCACTGTCGGCAAAAGCTGTCTTGCCGGCTATAAGCTCATTTATGCTTTCTGTAATATCATTACATACCTCGTCAGCAATAATATCCGTCAATAGCTTATGTACTTGCGGCAACAGCTCCTTAAGCGGAACACCTGTATTTTCAACCCATACCTCTAATACGGCAACACCCTGTCTTCTGACACGCCCTGAAGGACATTGCACAGCAGCTGCTGCTAATTCCGGTTCTCTTCCGACAGGTACTCTGCCAAAATTTGTTAAAATACTTTCCAGCATAGCGTAATACTTAAAGTTTTTATCCCCGAAGTCACAGTCAACAGTTGCACCGGCACTAATTATGTCAAATGGCAGCTTGTTACAGAAAACCTCAACCACCTTTTCAACATAATCAGCGTCCTCCATCAGCCAGAAGCATTTACAGCAGTTTTCTTCAAAGTTCTGTTCAATACATTCAAGCAGCTGATTTTTAAACGGCAGTCCTAACTTCTCAGCAAGCATTAGTCCATCAGCTTTCTTTATTGCCTCCTGCACTACACCGGTATTCTCGGAGTCAAACAGAATAGCTTCAGCCTTTTCCTTAATACTTTTGGCTTCCTCTGACGGCAAATCATCACACCACTGAGCAATAAGCAACACAACATTTAAATCCGCAACAGTAAGCTCCTGCTTAGCCGAATGGTCTAAAAACTGCTGCAAAATCAGCATTCTGTCTTCAATCTGCGAAATACCGGGAACAGGTCCTTCATCCAACAGGCCTTCTAAAAGCATTGCCAGCGCATGATATATTTCATACGATAGCTCTTCCATAGCAAAAACCTTGGCAGCCTCCGCCTTATTGAACACTGTCAATGCACTGTATTCAGGCATAAAAATATTTTTCAGTCCTTCGTACAGAAGCCATTCCTTCTTCTCCTCTGTATCTGCCTCTAAATATTCAATTGCGTGAATGCGTCCCCAGTCGCGTACCTTTTTGGCTAAAGCAAATATTTCTTCGTTACCGTTATCCCATTTACGCATTACAAAAATAGCAAATAAAGTAAATTCCTCGCACTGTCCCAGAATGCGGACAGCTCCACGGACAGGCTCATCACAGGGGAATAGCTCCAATATTACCATATCAGCCTTCACAAGCTCTTTGTTCTTGGATGCAAGCAAATTATTTACAGCAAAGCGATAAATATTCCCGGCATCCAATACCTCGTAATTTTCCAAAAGCACCGTATGAATATCATCAGCCAGCTTAATAGCATAGTTATTTTGCAAAATTGACTCCAGCAGCGCTTCCGCCCCAGGAAAATCAGCATTGCTCATCAGCTTAAAGGCCTCAAGCAAGCGGGCATTTTCGTCTGTCTCCTCCTGTTTAAGATGATAAATCGCCGTACCATCCTGCGCTCCGTCTGCAAACATCGGCTTAGCGCCATACCTTGGCAGCTTATAATCATCAGGCAGCTTACCATTATAAAATGCACCTTTTATGTTAAAGAATATAGAATTCTCGCTATAATATTCATCATTCTTAGGACCGAATATATCATCAGTAATATCCGTCCAGTCTGATAAATCAGGCAGCTTATCTTCTACGCACAGCTGTTTAAAGAACTGCAATGTCTGCAATTTATTAGGAGAGTAATCCCTTAAAGCATACATTTTATGTGTCGGTAAATGGGAATCAAAGCATACTTCAACCTCGTACGTATGCTCATCAAATTTTTCATCACTGTTTCTGGCAGTCTGGATATAATCCAAGCCATTGGTAAAATGCTCGCCCAGCTCAACAATTAAATGCTCATATGCCAAATCACGCAGATTCATAAGCACCGGAGTAATTTCCTGATTAAAATACTCCTCAGAAACAGGTTTATCTAAAGAAATTTTTTTATTATATCCCTCAGTAGAGTATTTTTTCTGCTCAACATTAGCATATAACAGAACAGCACCCTTGATATAGTTAATTTCCTCCAAAGGGATAGAAAGCTTCTCCGGTGCAACAAGCAGGTCAATATGCATTCCCCTGGCCTCAACCTCCAGATGAACATAGCTCAAGCCCGTCAGCTGATTAGTACACAATTCCTTGCCAATAACCTTTCCGGAAACAATCGCCGAACCGTCGATATAATCTTCATCATACACGCCATCCTCACAGGGAGCACCAAAATAAAGTCCGTTATCGTATTCACCACAAGAATCCAGCTCATCAATTTCATCGGTAAAAAACTTACCATCGTTTGTTGCAGCATCCGCATCTGCATAAAAGCGCACATTCAAAGGCAGTGCATATAGCTGACATTTTATTTCTCCACCCTCAGGCAAATAATTAACAAAGGGCGCGTTTACTATACCAACGTACAAATCTAAAGGATTGCCGTCGGTAGCAGAGATTTTTAAAACACCAAAGCCATTTGCATCATAACGCAGCCAATTTCTCATTTTAAAGCTGCTGTAATGAGGGCTTTCGTACATAATTCCAAAGACACCTGTATAAATTAAATTATTTCCATTTTCATCAGTTTCTGCCGGCATCCAGATTTTATTAAATCCCGAATCATCAACCACACTATAGCACAGGCTTAAAATATCAAAATACTTTGCTGCGTTTCGCGGGTTATCGCATACCAACTTAAATAAATCGTCGCTGTTATTGATATCGTAGCCAACATTTTTTAACAAAGTATAATCGTCATAATATATCATAGCATATACCTCCTGTTGATGAAGCAGTTGATTGTGCAATACACACACGAACACATTTCACATCTATGCTTTTATCTTATTAAAGCTATTATAACATAATTTTTAAAACTGTACCTGTTATTTATCCTAAAATTTATCTTTTTATCAACAAAGCCAATACTGGTTAAATTTCCTGTTCCCTCCTAAATTCCGTGCATTTATCGCCTTTTCAAAATACTTATAAATTTTTCTAAAAAAATTGTTGACAAATAATTGCCATGCGAGTATAATAATCTTCGTTGGTTGACTTACCAACCTTAATTCCCCGATAGTTCAGCCGGTAGAACACCTGACTGTTAATCAGGGCGTCGTAGGTTCGAGTCCTACTCGGGGAGCCAAGAAGTTAAAGCTTCGAACTTTTAGGAGTTCGGAGCTTTTTGTTTTTCCCGAAATTGATTTATGATATAATAAATACACCACTAAAACCAACGAGGTATCTATACTATGACTTTGGAAAATAAATTAGGCATCACCAGCTCCGCCGAGCTGGCAACTCAGGAAGAGCGCTTAAGCAAAAAGCGTGCGTTAGAGCTTTTCGAAAGCGGTATGCTGCACAAGCTGGAGGCCGGCACCTTCAAAACGCTGCAGACGATTCATAAGCAGCTTTTTATGGATATTTACGATTTTGCAGGCAAGGTTCGCTCTGTAAACATTGCCAAGGGTGGCTTCCGTTTTGTCCCGGCCATGTATCTGCTTGATGCGCTGATACAGATTGAGCGCATGCCGCAAAGCACTTTCGACGAAATCATCGAAAAATATGTTGAAATGAATGTCGCCCACCCTTTCCGTGAGGGCAACGGCCGCAGTACGCGCATCTGGCTTGATCTTATTTTGAAGAAAGAGCTGCAGTTGGTTATTGATTGGAGCAAGGTTAATAAGGAAGATTATCTGTCCGCTATGGAGCGCAGCCCGATTAAGGACCTGGAAATCAAATTTCTCTTACAGAACGCCCTGATCGAGCATATTGATGACCGCGAGGTTTATATGAAGGGTATTGATGCAAGCTATATGTATGAAGGCTACGAAGAATTCAAAACGAAAGATTTATAAGCACTTGCTTGCCAATCGCCTCAGTTGTAGCAATGCAGCTGAGGGTTTTTGTTATTCTTTTAGTAATCCTTCATCAATCTTCCTTGCATACTAAAAATTTAATTGATATAATAGAAAAAGCTGAAAATTATATAAAAGGAGATTCTGTTTATGACCAACAACCATTCCAAGGGGCGTGCCATCGCTCTGCTGCCTATCGCAGTCTTTTTGCTGTTTTTTATAGGCTCAGGCCTGATTACCGGGGATTTTTACAGCATGCCTGCGATTGTAGGTTTTTTAATTGCTTTAATCATAGCTTTCCTGCAAAACAAAAAGCTCAGCTTTGTGCAGAAGCTGCGCCTTGCTTCTACCGGCGTAGGTGACGAAAATATTCTCACCATGTGCCTCATCTTCCTTGCCGCAGGTGCCTTTTCCGGCGCTGTCCGCGCTGCCGGCGGTGTAGAAAGCACCGTCAACCTCGGCCTTTCCATTCTGCCGGGCAACATGGCGGTTGCAGGCCTTTTCGCTATCGGCTGCTTTATTTCCATTTCTATGGGTACTTCCGTAGGCACTATTACCGCACTTGCTCCGATTGCTGCAGGCATCAGCGACAAAACCGGCTTCCCTATGGCTATCTGCGCCGGTGCCGTAGTCTGCGGTGCAATGTTCGGTGACAACCTTTCTATTATTTCCGATACCACTATTGCTGCTGTTAAAACACAGGGCTGCGATATGCGCGACAAGTTCCGCGAAAACTTTAAAATCGTCCTGCCGGCAGCAATCATCACTCTTGGTCTGTTCTACTTCCTGGGCAACACCAACGAATATCAGGTCAACGGCAACCTCGATTACAGTCTGATAAAGGTTCTCCCCTATCTGTTCGTTTTAATCGGTGCCGTAAGCGGTGTAAACGTTTTCGTTATTCTCATCATCGGTACTGTGCTCAGTATGCTGGTAGGCCTCGGAACAGGCATGTTTACTGCTACCAAAATGTTTACCCACGTTGGCAACGGCATTATGTCTATGTATGACATCACCGTTATTTCTATCATCGTGGCCTGCATCATTACCCTGATTAAGGAATACGGCGGTATTGATTTCGTACTAAACTTCATCAAGAGCCGCATCAGCAGCACCAAAGGCGGTGAGCTGGGTATTGCAGCTCTCGCTCTGCTTGTTGATATCTGCACCGCGAACAACACTGTTGCGATTGTTATGGCAGGTCCTATTGCCAAGGATATCAGCGAAGAGTTCGGCGTAACTCCTCGCCGCAGCGCCTCTTTGCTGGATATGTTCAGCTCCATGGGTCAGGGACTTATCCCCTACGGCGCACAGCTTCTGGCTGCGGCAAGCCTCACGGGACTTACCCCCTTCGCCATCATCCCCTACTGCTTCTATCCGCTGCTGATGGGTATCAGCGGACTGATCTTCATCTTCATCAAGAATAAAGACTAAAAAATCAAGCCGTACGACTATAAATTTACTGCAATAGTAAAAATCAAGCCGTACGGCTTTTTTCATGCTTTAAAAACTACATCTCCCCACACAAAAAGCCTGAGCAAACGCCCAGGCTTTTGTTATAGCTTATTATTTTTCAAACGGGAATTTGTACTGAGTCAGGCCCAGCTCATCTCTGAGCTGAATGAACTCCTTCTGAATGGATTCGCCAACCGGTACACCCTTCTCTTTTCTATCCAGCCAAGCCATGTATTCCTTCTCGCCGGCAGTATAGATGCGTTCCTGACCGGGAGCCTTGGTGGAATTACGCAGACCGCGGCAGATATCGCCGGCAGTTTTCTTGAAGGTGTCAACGCCCATGAAGAACGCCGGGTTGATAACGAAGAAGAAGTGGCCCAGATGATACATAGCGTTGTTGCCGTTTTCATCCTTGCCGGACAGTGCCTTCATGAAAGGACCTCCTGCCAGTGCGGAGGACAAAATCTCTACGATAGTAGTGAAGCCGTAGCCCTTGTAGCCGCCGGTTTCTTCGCCCAGACCGCCCAACGGCAGCAGCGCAACATTGCCTGCACGCATTTCCTTCAGGATGGTAGCGGATTCGGTCATAGTGCCGCCGTCCTTTGCAACTACCAGACCTGCCGGAGTATCCTTGCCCTGTCTAGCATAGAACTCAATCTTACCGTTTTGGATGATGCTGGTTGCGCAGTCAAAGTTGAACGGGAACTCCTCATCGGTAGGCATAGTAAAGGTCAGCGGGTTGGTGCCCATCATCGGCTCAACACCGAAGGTAGGAGCAACGGAAGGTCTTGCGTTGGTACCGGAAATACCGATCATGCCTGCCTTTTCAGCCATAGTGGTCCAGTAGCCTGCAATGCCGTAGTGAGTAGAATTAAAGATGGTGCCGCCGGCCATACCGTATTTGGAAGCCTTTTCAATCAGCATTTCCATCATCTTATGGGAAGCAACCATGCCCATGCCGTTATGAGCATCCATAACTACAGTACAAGGAGTATCCTTGACAATTTCAATTTCGGTTTTCGGCAGCAGGGTGCCGTTTTTAATACGATCCAGATAAATAGGCTTGAAGCGGTTGCAGCCGTGGCTTTCAATACCGCGTCTGTCGCTTTCCAACAGAACGTCTGTACAAATGCGTGCATCCTCTTCGGGAACGCCGTATTTAACAAATACGTCTACCATAAAATCGTGGACTAAGTCCCAGCTTACAAAGGGTCTTGTTTCTTCCATGCTGTTTCCTCCTTGAAGAAAATTTTTTCAATTCATAATAATATTGCTTTCGCACTACATATAGTATACCTCATTACTCCATAATTGTACAGTATTGCTTTTACGGCTACACTTAGCGCCTGTTACAAACGCTGATGTCAAAAAATCTATTTTATCCTTAGGCATTCCCACATATAAAAAAATACCGTGCAGACCTCAGCGTCATAGCCACAGAAGCCTGTACGGTATTATATATTTTTATTAACCCTGCTCTGCTCCGTCCGCAGTAAAGGCAACCGGTGCCTTGGCCTCCAGCTCCTTCGTGCTGCCGTCGGCATTATGCCACAGGGTTTTCTTGTTCAGCGAACCGTTGGTTACAAGGCCGGTCGCATCAAAGGAGATGTCTGTACCGCTCTTGAATTCAACAAAACCGGCGCTTTCATCCTTCAGGTTGTGCTGCCAGCCAAGCGGACGCAGCTTCGTTGCCTCCGCCAGTGTACCGGTTATAACCCTGCCATTTGTATCAAAGGTCAGCAGATTGTCATTTTTAAAGCGCACAAAGCCGTAGCCGTTATCGCTCAGCTGCAGGATAACGTCATTATCAATCACACCGCTGAGCACAGTGCCATCTTTGGCAAAGATCACGGACTTATTGCCCATGTAGCGCACATGACCGTCGGCAGGAATCACCAGCCCCGGGCGGTACGGATGGTAGAAGAAGCGCGGCGGGAAGAACGGCGCACTCCGCTCCACATAATAATAATTGCTCGCCAGGCTCTTCCATCCTGCAGGACGCAGATAGGTGGCACTCGCCAGCACGCCCTCGATTACCTGACCGTCATCATTGAGCTTTACAACAGTATTCTTCTTGAACTTGATATCGTCCGCTACCGTCCAGCCCTGCGGCACCAGCTTGGTATCCTTGTCTAAGGTTATGGTTTTATCAGCAAGAGCTATGTTAGCGCCTACAAGCACTAAGGCAGCTAATAGTAAGGCTGTAAATTTACGCATGATAATCACCTCATTTACACTTTCTAAGCATATTATAGCATAGGTTACTAAAAGAAAATATAAAACTATTGTGAATTAAGTGTGGAGGGGATGGGGGGTATTCTTCTATTTACTATTCACCCCTGCTACGCTATAATATAATTAAATAAGCTCATTGAAAGGAGTTGTGCGCCTATGTGTACCAACAAGCATTACTACTGCATGTTCAACGGCATTACAGTCACTACCAGCGACATTATAGATGAAGAATACAAGAAATATATTTGCGTAAGATTTGAACGTCCCAACAATAATAATGGTTTTGATTTCGCTGAAATTATTATGCCTGACAAAAAGTTTATCAAGGCTTTTGGCTTTAGTGAGGACGAGATTTATTGGATTGAGAGTTTTGCAGCGGATAATCTTTTACTTATGTGGGAAATGGCAAAGGAGAGTAAGCAAATTGCCTAAAATATTAGCAGGTTTCTTAGGGTATGTGTTTTATTTTTGGGATTAAGGTTGCCATTAAACCACAGTAAAATCCAAAACACCATCCGCAACCCCTTCAGGTTTGACAAAAAACAAGATAAAACGTATAATAAACATAAAGAGACAACTGGTTGTGGAAAGCCGGTTCTCCTCATTGTTTAAAAGTTAGAAAGAAACCGTCTTACCGCTAGGCGGTTTTTTTCATGCCGTAATTACTTAAGATACGTAAGGATCAGCACGACCAGAGTTGCGAAAGCAATCATCAGAGATAACGCTTCGAAAACAGTCATAACATCACCCCCACTCGCTAGGGAGTAAGAAAACCGACTACCAGTTGTCTCAAAATGTATTATAACATAATACTTAATTTTTGAGAATACACCTAAAAAGGTGTGTTTTTTATTTTAAGCATATTTAAAAACAAAGATACCAGATTCTATCCCAGCCTCTTTTATATCAAATGAATTGTACTACTGTACCCATTAATCTACTATATTTCCCGTCGCTAATTGCTTTGACGTAAATTATAGCATGACCTTTCATTGCTAAAGCCTTGGTTTTCAGTTTAATGAGTTCAACTTCCCAATCTTGCGTACTGTCTCCTAAAGAACCATCTGAGAAAATGATTCCCATAATAGAATATTCTTCTTTTAAGTCGCCGGTTGTTGTAACAATAGAATCATAATCTGTTTCAGGATTTTTGTTTGAACTAAACCATCCCATTTGCTGCACTCCTTTGTTCTTATGGTGAAGTTAGCTACATTATATTATTTTGTTGCGTTAAAAGCAAATGTTTTTTCATAGAAATCGTTTTGTAAAGAATCTGCATTTTTATTCTTTTGAATGTTTCATTATTTATAATGAAAGGCTCAGATTTTCGAGTGATTTAATGTGAGACAAGATTGTATGAGTTGAGTGGAAGAATTTTTTATAATCGTTCAAATTATTTTTAAAACTACAACAATGTATATAAATAAAATCCTATTGCAGACTAACTCAGAACATCTGCAATAGGATTTTACGCTTATTTCATATTAAATTATGCAACAGCGCCGGCTTTCCCCTTACTTGCTCAGGTACTCGTCAATAGCAGCTGCAGCCTTCTTGCCTGCGCCCATAGCGCTGATTACGGTTGCAGCACCGGTTACGATATCGCCACCGGCGAATACGCCCGGAATAGAGGTAGCACCTGCCTCGTCAGCAACGATGTTACCGCGCTTGTTGACCTCCAAATCAGGGGTAGTCTGCTTAATCAGCGGGTTCGGGCCCTGGCCAATAGCCATAACTACCATGTCAACGTCGAGCACATACTCGCTACCTGCGATAGCTACAGGGCTGCGACGGCCGCTGGCATCCGCTTCGCCCAGCTCCATCTTAATACACTTCAGGCCGTTAACCCAGCCTTTTTCATCGCCCAGAATAGCAACCGGATTGTTCAGCAGGCGCAGCTCAATGCCTTCTTCCTTAGCATGGCCGATTTCTTCCTTACGCGCGGGCATTTCTTCCTCGCTGCGGCGGTACACGATATATACCTGCTCCGCGCCAAGGCGCTTCGCAGTACGCGCTGCGTCCATAGCTACGTTGCCTGCGCCAACGATAGCAGCCTTCTTGCCAACGTATACAGGTGTAGCGTAGTTCGGGAATTCATAAGCCTTCATCAGGTTTACACGCGTCAAAAATTCGTTGGCGGAATATACGCCGTTGAGGTTTTCGCCGTCAATCTGCATAAAGTGTGGCAGACCGGCGCCGGTACCAACGTAAACAGCGCTGAAGCCTTCCTCCTCCATCAGCTCCTTGATAGTGAAGGTGCGGCCGATAACAGCGTCAACTACAATCTTTACGCCCAGCTTTTTCAGTGCGGAGATTTCATGCTGTACGATTTCCTTCGGCAGACGGAACTGCGGAATGCCGTACATCAGCACGCCGCCGGCAGCATGCAGCGCTTCGTACATAGTTACATCATAGCCCATTTTTGCTAAATCGCCGGCACAGGTCAGGCCGCTGGGGCCGCTGCCTACTACGGCAACCTTCTTGCCTTTGCGTTCTGCCGGAGCTTCCACATCGTTATCCAAACCATGCTCACGCGCATAGTCGGCAACAAAGCGCTCCAAGCGGCCGATAGCGACAGGCTCGCCCTTGATACCCAGCACACATTTGCCCTCGCACTGGTTTTCCTGCGGGCAGACACGGCCGCAGACAGCAGGCAGTGTGCTCTTTTGCTTAAGGATTTTATAAGCCTCGGCAAAGTTTTCCTGTGCAACCTCATGGATAAACTTAGGAATATCAATATTAACCGGGCAGCTGCCTACACAACGCGGTTTGGGGCAGTTTAGGCAACGCTGTGCCTCGTCTACCGCCATTTCCTTAGTGTAGCCAAGTGCTACCTCCTGAAAGTTTTTGTTACGCACATCAGCCGGCTGTTCCGGCATAGCATTTCTCATTCCTCCACGCATTTGCAATGACCTCCACAGCTATATTCCAGTGCTTCCTGGTCCTTGTACATCTGCTGACGCATTACCAGGTTCGCAAAATCTACCTCGTGAGCATCAAACTCCGGTCCGTCTACACAGGCAAATTTGTTCTCGCCGCCAACCATTACACGGCAGCCGCCGCACATGCCGGTGCCGTCTACCATGATGGTGTTGAGGCTGGCCGTAGTTTTAACGCCGAACGGTTTGGTGGTCGCTGCCACGTTTTTCATCATGATAACAGGGCCGATGGCCAATACCAGGTCAACCTTTTCGCCTGCCTCCAGCATTTCACGCAGCGGGTCGGTTACAAAGCCCTTGCGGCCTGCACTGCCGTTATCGGTGGTCAAAATCAGCTCGTCGCTGATAGCAGCCATTTTATCCTGCCAGATTACCAGATCCTTGTCGCGCGCACCGATGATGGAGATAACCTTGTTGCCCAGCTCGTGATATGCACGCGCGATGGGATAAACAGGCGCAACGCCGATGCCGCCGCCAACTACTACAACAGTACCGAACTTGCCCATCTCGGAAGGATGTCCCAGAGGACCTACTACGTCGAGAATATCGTCACCCTCGTTAAAGGTGTCGCACAAGTGCTTGGTGGTGTTGCCCACAGCCTGCACAATTAAGGTGATATAGCCTTTTTCACGGTCAAAATCCGCAATAGTCAGAGGAATACGTTCGCTGTATTCGTCAGTGCGGATGATAACAAACTGTCCCGGATGGCATTTGTGTGCCACCAGCGGCGCGTCTACGACGAACTCGTAAACAGCAGGTGCTAAATTTGCTTTGGTAATGATTTTAGCCATTTTCTTGCTTTTCTCCTTTTGCTGCTAATTGCTATTTATTCAAAAGCTTTCTGGTGCAAGCCTCAGCTTCCGCATAAATCTTTTCTTCGTCAAAGGTCAGCAGCTTGCCAGCTTCCACAACCTTTTTGCCTGCTACGAAAACAGTGTCGGCGTCGGTGCTGCTTGCTGCATAAACCAGCTGGGACAGCTTATTGTGACGCGGATACCAGTAAGGCTTATGCATATCCCACAGTACGATATCTGCCTGCTGACCTGCCTCCAAAAGTCCGGTATCGGCAAAGCCCAAAGTTTTGGCACCGTCAACGGTTGCCATCTCCCACGCTTTTTTAGCAGGAACAACGAGCGGATCAAAGGTTGTTGCCTTATGCAGCATTGCGGCAGCACGGCATTCCTCCAGCATATCCAGATTGTTGTTGCTGGATGCGCCGTCCGTGCCCAGGCCAACGCAAATGCCCTTGTTCAGCATTGCCGCTACCGGTGCGATACCACTTGCCAGCTTCAGGTTGCTCTGCGGGTTGTGTGCTACACGCACGTGCTTAGCAGCCATGATATCCATATCCTCGTCTGTCAGGTGTACACAGTGTGCAGCAATGGTACCAAGCTCAAACATGCCCAGCTTATCCATCAGCTGAATCGGCGTCATGCCATGCTCTTTGACAACGGTATCAACCTCAAATTTAGTTTCGCACAGATGCATCTGGATTTCTGCCTTGTTGGCAGCAGCCTCGGCAATAACCTTTTCCAGATAATCTACTGGGCAGGTATAAGGAGCGTGCGGACCGTAGGTGATGCGGATACGGCCGTTGTCGTAGCCCTGCCAGTTCTTCGCCAGCACAGTGTTTTCAGCCAGCTTTACGTCCTTGTCCGGCGCTACGCCGATCAGGCCGCGGCTGAGGTTAGCGCGGATACCGGTTTCGGCGCAGGCACGCGCAACGTCCTCCATGAATGCGTACATATCGGCAAAGCAGGTAGTACCGCCCTTCAGCATTTCTACGATGCCCAGCATTGCGCCCCAGTAGATGTCATTGGCATCCATCTTGTCCTCAATCGGCCAGATTTTGTTTTGCAGCCAATCCATAAGCGCCATATCATCCGCATAGCTGCGCAACAGTGTCATAGAAACGTGGCCGTGGGTGTTGACCATGCCGGCGGTAGCCAGCTTGCCCTTGCCGTCCACGATTTCGTCGGCAGCAAAGTCTGCAGGCACGTCCTTGCCTACATAAACAATCTTATTATCTTCAACGGCGATGTTCTGCATTTCACCGTTCGGAGTATGCAGAAGCTCGATATTCTTAATCAGTAGCTTAGCCAAAAGATTTCACTTCCTTGGTATAAATTAAGTCCTGCCTCCCTGTTTAATGCTTAGGGAGGCAGATGACAGTGATATTATTGTTTTCTACTCCTCGCCCTGCTGACGTTTGGAGTAATGCTTTTCATAAAAATCATGCATCACATCCACGTCCTCACAGCTCAGCTCGTACACCTTGTTGCCGGTGCCTGCACAGATTACGGCAATCTGCGCCGCCTTTTCCAGAATTTCGGCAGCAAGCAGTGCCTCTGCCAGGTTCTTGCCCCAGCACACAGCGCCATGGTTGGCCAGCAGCACAGCCTTTTTGCCGTTCAGCGCGCGCACGGTGTTCTCCGCCAGCTCCTGCGTACCGCAAAGAGCGTACTCAGCGCACTCCACCCTGCCGCCGATAATCTGCACGATATCCTCGATAATCGCCGGCACTCCCTGATGCATAGCCGCAAGCGCACTGGCATAAATGCTATGCGTATGGATTACGGCACCTGCCTCGGGATAGGCGTTGTAAATGGCGGTGTGCACCTTCAGTTCGGAAGAAGGAATGTGCTTGCCTTCAACAACTTCGCCATCACGGTTGATAATGACAACGTCCTCAGGCATCAGCGTTTCATAACCGTGGCCGGAGGGTGTGATAGCAATATTCTGCGCGTCAATACGGCAGCTGATGTTGCCCCAGGAGCCTGCAACGAGCTTTTTTTCAATCAGCGCATGGCCTGTTTCCACAATGGCGGCACATGCACTTTCTTTAGCAAATAACTGCGTTTTCATGATTATTCGGCAGCCAGATATGCCTTCTGCTCATCGCTCAGGGTGTCGATGCCTGCGCCCATAGCCTGCAGCTTCAGAGCAGCGATTTCGGTGTTCAGCTCTTCCGGCAGTACATACAGTTTATTTTCCATTGCTCCCTTATGGTCGAGCAGATATTTCATAGCCAGGAACTGCATAGCGAAGGACAGGTCCATGATTTCAATCGGATGACCGTCGCCGCAAGCAAGGTTAACCAGACGGCCTTCGCCCAGCAGGTTCAGCTTACGTCCGTCAGCCATGGTGTAGGTCATGATATTTTTGCGTACTTCATACGGAGCAACTACGGAAAGCTCCTCCAGATGATGTTTGTTGATTTCTACGTCGAAGTGGCCTGCGTTGCACATAACAGCGCCGTTCTTCATAACCTCCATATGCGGTTTGGTGATTACGTCCTTGCAGCCGGTTACGGTTACAAAGATATCGCCGTGTTTTGCAGCCTCCTGCATCGGCATAACGCGGAAGCCGTCAAATACTGCTTCAATACCTTTAATCGGATCAACCTCGGTAACGATAACGTTAGCGCCCAAGCCTTTGGCACGCATAGCAACGCCCTTACCGCACCAGCCATAGCCTGCAACAACAACAGTTCTGCCTGCTACGGACATGTTGGTGGTACGCATGATGCCATCCCAGGAGGATTGGCCGGTACCGTAACGGTTATCAAACAGATACTTGCAGTAAGCATCATTAACGGCAATCATCGGGAATGCCAGATGACCTGCTGCAGCCAGAGCCTTCAGACGATGTACGCCGGTGGTGGTTTCCTCGCTGCCGCCCATCAGGTTAGGAATCAGGTCACGACGTTCGCCGTGGAGCATATTAACCAAATCGCCGCCGTCATCAATAATCAGCTGCGGTTCGCTCTTTAAAGCCTCGCGCAGATACGTATCATATTCTTCGTTGGTGCAGCCATGGGTTGCGAAAACGGTAACGCCGCTGTCAACCAGTGCTGCGGCAATTTCGTCCTGAGTGGAAAGCGGGTTGCTGCCGGTAACAACAACATTAGCGCCTGCGTTCTTCAGCACGAGTGCCAGATAAGCGGTTTTTGCTTCCAGGTGAATGGTTACAACCATGTTGATGCCTTGGAAAGGCTTAGTTTTGCTATATTCATCGTTCAGATGGTTCAGCAGAGGCATATATTCCTTTGCCCACGCGATACGTTGATGACCTAACGGTGCCAATTTGATGTCTTTAATAATGCTTTGCATAAATCTAAAAATCCTCCTTTAATATATGCTCTTCAGTCTTGTAAAAGAGCCTGCAATTTCTTAATACTTTCTGTATACGGCGCTTTGAGTACGCCATGCTCGGTAATAATGCCGGTAATAAGCTCTGCCGGTGTCACGTCAAACGCAGGGTTAAACACTGCTACGCCCTCAGGCGCAGTCTGCTCGCTGCGGAAATGACGTACCTCGTTGGCCTTGCGCTCCTCAATAGGAATCTGCGCACCTGTAGCAATGGAAAAATCAAAGGTGCTCGTCGGCGCGGCGATATAAAACGGAATCCCATGTGCCTTCGCCGCCAGTGCTACGCCATAGGTGCCGATCTTGTTCGCCGTGTCGCCGTTGGCCGCAATTCTGTCGGCACCGACAACAACAGCGTTCACACCCTTCGTGCGCATGGTCCACGCTGCCATATTATCGGTAATCAGCGTAACCGGGATGCCGTCTTCAAACAGCTCAAACGCCGTTAAGCGCGCACCCTGCAGCAGCGGACGTGTTTCGTCGGCATAAACCATTTTCAGCTTGCCCTGCGCGTAAGCACTGCGGATAACGCCCAGCGCTGTGCCCCAACCGCAGGTTGCCAGTGCGCCTGCGTTGCAGTGCGTTAGCACTACGGCAGCGTCAGGCAGCACAGCAGCGCCGTATTCGCCCATACGCTTATTCATGGTGATATCGTCCGCATAAATCTGCTCGGCCTTCTCCTCCAGCGCCTTGATAATCGCCGCAGGTGACTTGTCCTCGCCGTTCAGGCGCACAGCCAAAGCGTATTGCAGATTTGCCGCCCACGCCAGGTTTACCGCCGTCGGACGCGCAGTAATCAGATCTGCGCGCACAGCATCCAGCGCACCCAAAAAGTCCGGCTTGTCCGCGACCTCGCGCGCACCAAGCACCATAGCGAAGGCAGCGGCAGCGCCGATGGCCGGTGCACCGCGCACCTCCAAGCGTTCAATCGCCACTTTCACGCGCTTGTAATCCACGCAGGTAATCCATTCTATCTTTTGCGGCAGCAGAGTCTGGTCCAGCAGCACCAGGCTCCCCTGCTCCCAACGCATAGTTTCTACCATAACAACCTCTTACAGCTTAAAGCCGCCAAACTCCTGCATAGCGTGACGGCAGTTGCACTTCGCCTCAGTCGGCTCTTCATAAGCGATGAAGGACAGAATCAGCTTTTCCATATTCTTAATGCTGAGTGCCATAGCGTCGCAAACCTCTTTATGGGAAAGCGGTGTCGGGGAAATACCGGCTGCCATATTGGTAACGATGGAGCAGTTGGTGTAGCACATCTCTGCCTCACGCGCCAGAATAGACTCAGGCATATTGGTCATGCCAACCAGGTCACCGCCCATCATAGCGAACATCTTGATTTCGGCAGCACTTTCAAAGCGCGGGCCTTCGGTGCAAACATAAACGCCGTGCTTATGGAAGGTAATATCCGTTTTCTCCAGGCATTTGATAACCTTCTCGCGCAGAGTCGGGCAATACGGATAGGTGAAATCGCAGTGCGCTACACCACGCTCGGGGGAATCGTAGAAGGTGTTGATGCGGCTCTTGGTGAAGTCCAGCACGTTGTCGCAAACTACGAAGTGACCTGCCTTCATCTCCGGGTTGAGGGAACCAACTGCGGTAGTAGCAAAAATTTCCTCTGTGCCCAAGCTCTTCATAGCCCAGATGTTGGCACGGTAGTTTACCTTGTGGGGCGGCACGGAATGATCTACTCCGTGACGGCTCACGAAAACAACCTGATTACCGCTCATTGTGCCGATGTTGCACAATGCTTTACCAAACGGTGTTTCTATAATCTTTTTTTCGAATCCCTTCAGGGTATCGGGATTATCAATACCGGTTCCGCCAATGATAGCAATTTTACGCATATGCTTTGCCTCCTTTATAGTTAAATGTGATAATGAAAACTGTTTGCTGAAGTATGTTATTACGCATAATATCTATGCAGATTCTCCACACTTTTTCTATTATATAATACCATAAATAAGGCATAATTTAAAGAGTAAAGAAAAAGCACTCTCGCATTAACCGCAAAAGTGCTTAATCTGTTTATCTGACTTTATTTTGCTTTCCCCACTATCTCCAGCAGCTCCTGCGGGCTTGCAATCACAAAATCCGGCCTGCCCTCCTCCAGCAGCTTCTCCCAACCAAAGGCGGTATAGCGCACGGCAACGGTTTTCGCCCCCGCACTACGTCCGCTCTGCAAATCGAAGGGACTGTCGCCGACGCACAGGCACTCCTCCGGCTTCACTCCCAGCTTGGCACACGCCGCCAGCATCGGCTCAGGATGCGGTTTGCTCTCCTTTGTATCGCCCAGGGCAACAGTCGCATCAAAATACGGCGTCAGCTGCAGGCAGTCCAGCCCACGGCGCAGCATCGGCGGCTTCTTGGAGGTGACCACCGCCAGCTTAATGCCCTGCGCCTTCAGCTGCTCCAGTGTTTCCTTCACGCCAGGGATAGAACGAATCATATCATCGTGATGCGCGTTATTATATTCTCTGTAAGCGTCGCGCATAGTCTCCACCAGCTCCGGCTTACCGGAAAGCGCAATCATTGCCTCCGGCAACGGCAGGCCGAAGGTAGCGACAATCTTCTCGCGCTCCGGAGTAAAGCCAAGCACCTCCCGGCAGGTGTGCTCAAAGGTGGCAATAATCAAATCTATGGTATTGGCAATAGTGCCGTCAAAATCAAAAAGTATTCCCTTAATCTGCATCTTCATATCCTCTCCGCTCTTTTAGCTCATCTTCATAAAATTTGCATAAGCACAATAAATTTATTATATCATGTTTACCTGCCTTTGCGCACTAAAAAAGCACTCCCGCTTACGCAGAAGTGCTTATAAAGCTTATTTTTCGTCCTTTTTCGCAAAGACTACTTCCTTAGGACCGTCGTTTACTGCGTCCTCGGGAATAATTACATCGTCGAAGCTGATGCCGCGGGTATGCAGCGTATGGCTCCACTCATGGTCATGGCGATGCCACCAGCCAAGGGCTGTAATAGGAATCCAGCTGTAAATAAACAGCGGATAAAGCAGCAGATACATCCAGGACTTGAAGGAAGCGCGGATTTTCCACAGTACCGCTACCGGGAAAATATACTGGCCGATACCAACCAGAGTCCAAACCTCTACCGGAATAATGGTATACAGGATATTGGTGTAGAACGGATAGAAGTTATAAATATAGCTGCAAAGCACAAAGAACGTGGAAATCATCAGGAAGTACGGCTGAATGAGGTTCACAGAGCAGTCCAGCATGACGATATTGCGTGTTTTGATTGCTTTTTTGATCATCGGGATGAGATAGCGGTCCGCAACGTCAAAGTGGCCCTGCGACCAACGCTTACGCTGGTTCCAGGTTTGCTTGAAGGTCAGCGGCTTTTCATCATAAATGATTGCATCATGCGCCCAGGTTGTAGGAATGCCTTCCATCATTGCCTGAATGGTGAACTCCATATCCTCGGTCAGGCAGGTTGCACGCCAGCCGTAACGCTTCAGCACCTCGGTGTCAAAGCACATGCCGGTACCGCCAAGGCAGCAGGAAAGGCCCATGTTGTACTTTGCCAGGCTCCATACATGGTTAACAATCCAGAAGGAAATTGCAAATACGCCGCTTACCCAGGTATCAGTCGGGTTTTTGGCATCCATATAGCCTTGGATAATGCGTTCGCCGTTGCACAGACGGCTGTTCATCTCCTGCAGGAAGTTGGGATGCACCAAGTTATCGGCATCGAAAACGCAAACCGCATCATATTTCTTATCCAGCTTGAACAGTCTGTCGAACATCCACGCGAGGGCAAAGCCCTTGCCCTTACCGGTTTCGCTGAAGCGCTCATGCACCAGCGCGCCGGCCTTCCGTGCAACCTCCGCTGTTTTGTCCGAGCAGTTGTCCGCAACAACATAGATATCATATAAAGCGTCATTGTAATTCAGACGGCGCAGGTTATCTACTAATTGAGCAATAACACGTTCCTCGTTATGCGCGCAGGCAATCAAGGCAAAGGTTTTGCTTTCATTATATATCTTAACTTCCTTCTTCTTGCCGAACAGGCCGAACCAAGAAACAAAAAAGTAGTAGAGCGTAAAAAATATAATCAATAGCTGCAAAGGTATCATGATTATATCAAAAGCTGTATACATCAAAAATCTCCTTTACTCCCCTAACGGCAAATTATTTGTTCTTACCTGTAAGAGCACGGTAAACATGGTTTACAATGCCTGCCAGCGTATAGGTGAACATTGCTACAAACGGCCACGCACCGGGACGCTCGTACAGCATTACGGCACCGACAATTACGGCAATGATTACAGGCAGGCGATACATAGGATTGCCCTTGCCCTTGAAATCCGGGAATTTAACCTCGCTGTACATGATGCAGGCAATTACCAGAGTAACTGCTGCCAGCACAGCCGGAGCAAACTGATAACCGGAAACAACATATGTTGCCAAGAAGCAGGCACCAGCCGGAATAGGCATGCCCTGGAAATAACCGTGTACAACACCGGTGTTGCAGTTGAAGCGTGCCAGACGCAGGCAGCCGCCGACAGCAAAGAGTGCAGCAATAACCTGACCTACAAGGCCCAAATCCTGCAGACCATACATATAAATCATGATGGCAGGCGCAACGCCGAAAGAGCACATGTCGCAAAGAGAATCCATCTCTTTGCCGAAGTCACCGCCGCCAACACCGAGAGCGCGGGCAGCACGGCCATCCATAGAGTCAAAAAGTACAGCGATTACGATGAAAACGGGGGCAAGGAAGAAATCACCCTCGATAGTTTTAAAGATAGACAGCACACCGAAAATAAGGCTCGCAGAGCTGATGCTGTTCGGAATCAGACGACGCCAGTTCATTATTCTTTAACCCTCCCCACTACGGTAATACCGCCAACAACCTTATCACCCTTCTTAACGGCGATTTCAACATTTCTGGGAACAACCAGCTCCGTGCTGGAGCCGAATTTGATCATGCCGTAGGTTTCGCCCTGTTGGAGCTTGGTGCCTACAGTTACCCAGGAAACGATGCGGCGTGCCAGCAGACCGGCAATCTGGATTACCAAGAAGCGCATACGGCCGTTATCCATACCGATAGCATGACGCTCGTTTTCAAAAGAAGCGTTTTTCTCATACGCAGGCACGAACTGACCGCAGGTATAGCGCTGATATTTGATTTCACCGTCGAGCGGCGCACGGTTGGTGTGTACGTTGAATACGGAAAGGAAGATAGTTACCTTAGTCGCAGGCTCGTTGAGATACTCATCATCAAAAATTTCATCTACGCCCATTACCGTACCGTCTGCAGGCGAATACAGGATGTTGGGATCATAAGGCGTAACGCGGTGAAAATCGCGGAAGAAGTAGGCAAAGTATAACGCCAGCACTACGGGGATTACGGCCCACACAGCGCCGAAGAAATAATATACTATTGCAGCCAACAACAAAGAAACACCAACATAAATATAACCATCTTTTACAATAAACATATAAAGCCTCGCTTTCCTGCGAATATTTCTTTTAATCTAAAACTTCATATCAGCAAACAACCTTGAACTGACTGTGCAGTCTGTTTTTTCGCAGACATAAAAAGTGATGGAATGCTACTTCCATCACTTTATTATAATACACCAACCTGCTTTTGTCTACATAAGTGTAAAATTCTTAGCACTTTCGGCAAGCACAGTATTTTTCAGTATATATCAGAACTTGGATGCCATTACCTTGATAACAAACTTAGGCAGCGCCATCATACGCATAAAACGGCTGGGCTGCTTGTACAGGCGGAAGGCCCATTCCAAGGAAGCATCCTGCATCCATTTCGGTGCGCGCTCCATTTTGCCGGCGAGTACGTCAAAGCTGCCGCCGATGCCCATCAGAATTTTTGCGTTCAGCTCCGCGCGGTGTGCCACCAGCCATTTTTCCTGCTTGGGTGCGCCCAAGGCAACGAAAAGCATGTCTGCGCCGCTGACGTTGATATCCGCAATAATCTGCGGCACATCTTCATCCTTAAAGTAACCGTTGTGGCAGCCTACTACCTGTACTCCCGGATAAAGCTCCTCGGCCTTCGCCTTCGCAGCTTCGGCAACGCCAGGGCTGCCGCCAAAGAAGTACGCCTTGTAGCCCTTGTGCGCCGATAAATCCAAAAGCTCGTTGTACAGGTCAAAGCCTGCTACACGCTCCGGCACCTTGTAGCCAAGGTGTCTGCCTGCCCACACGGCACCGGCACCGTCAGGCAGCACCAGCTCCGCATCCTCGCAGATTATTTTTTTGTATTCTGCGTTTTCCTGGCACATCATGATGATTTCGGCATTTGCGGTAACAACAAAAGTCTGCTCCTTGGCGAGCATTCTTTCTTCAAGCGTTTTCACTGCCTCCTGCATAGTCATTGCGTGTATAGGCACGCCTAATATTTTAATCGGGTCTTGCATATGTTTTGCCCCCTCTTTTCTGCATAATAATACTACTATTGTACACTACTTTAACGATTATTTCAAATCTGTATAAGAAAAAGCGAACCCTCAGACAAATACTGCCGAGGGTTCACCCGAATCGCTTTACTGTATATACGCCTTCAGCACATCGCTCTGCTTATCAAGGCACAGATACTTATAGACCGGTCTGCCAACGCTGCCGCGGTGCAGGTCCAGCTTCAGCAGATGCAGGGATTTCAAAAACTCCAGATATTTACGGATAGAAACGCGGGAGATTCCCACCATGCCTGCCACCTCTTCGGTAGTAAACATGCCGTCAATACCGCAGATGCATTCCCAAACAGTGCCTAAGGTATTTTTATCAAGTCCCTTGGGCAGAGTTACCGCAACCTGATTATCCTGACGCATAATAGTAGTGTCAAGGTCAGCCTGCTTAATGATGCCCTGCTCCTCAACAATCTGATAACGCTTCAGATAATTGTTCAGTGCAAGGTTAAAGCGTTCAAACTCAAAGGGCTTGATAATATAATCAACAGCGCCTAAACGCAGCGCCAGCTTAATTTTATCCTTATCGTTTGCTGCCGAAACGATGATGACATCTACATCATAACCATTCTCGCGTATTTTAGCCAAAAGCTGTAAACCATCCATAGTAGGCATAAAGACATCAAGAATGATTAAATCGTATTTGTTCTGACGCAGCAGCTTCAGCGCAGTATCTCCGTTACCTGCGATATCGCACAGCTGAAACCCCTTGATCTGGCTAAGATAGTGCTCATGCAATTGGGCAACCATCGGGTCATCTTCTACAACTAACACGTTAATCATCTTAATCCCCCTCTTTCCTGGTCGGAAGCCTTACGGTAAAGGTAGTGCCCTCACCCGGAGCAGACTCCACAGTAATGGTGCCATTAAGGTTATTGATGCTTTGCTTAACCAGATATAAGCCAAAGCCATGACCGCTTTCACCCTTGCTGCTGAAGCCGCGCTGGAAGATATGCTCGCGTATCTCGTCACTCATACCGGGTCCGGAATCCTCCACGACGATAACAATTTCGCGGTCAAAATCCAGAATCGAGAGATTAACGATGCGTTCACCGTCAAAATTCTTCAACGCATCAAAGGCGTTTTCAATAATATTGCCGGCAATCAGTACAATATCATGTACCGAAGGCACATCCAGTTCGCTGTGCAGCTCGCTTTCCTCTGTCAGAGAAAAGTCGATATCAAGTTCACGGCTGCGGCTTATTTTACCGAGTATAAAGCCTGATAATGTAATGTCTTTCAGGCGGGTTACTACATAAGAAACCTCAGATTGTCTGTTATAGGCAATTTCCTGCGTAAAATTCTTCAGCTCGTCATAGGCCTTCATATCTATCAGGCCCATAATCACATGCATTTTGTTCATAAACTCATGTGTCTGCGCTCTTAAAGCAGTAGCATAATTTTTAAAGCCTGTCAGCTGGTTAGCCATCTCTTCTACTACAGATTTTTTGCGGAAGGTAATTACGGCACCGATAATGTTCTTATCCTCCAGTAATGGTACTGCAGTAATAATAAAGACAGTATTACCCATCTTGACACTGGCATCAACTAAAGTTTTACCTTCTTTTATAATATCATCCAACGGCACACGTTTCAAGACATCTTTTGCAGATTTTCCAAATAGTTCATTAACTCCTTCAATACCGGCTTGCTTCAAAAGCAATTGGGCCTCGGAGTTGACAAGCGTAATGCAGCCGTTGCTGTTGATATTGATAATGCCTTCACGTACAGAGTTAAGAATAACGTCGCGCTCCTGCAGCATTCTGGCGATTTCTTCCGGCTCATAGCCGAAAAGAACACGTTTAATCCTCTGTGCCAAATAAATTGCTCCCCAGATGCCGACAATCAGGCCAAGCAGCGTCATAGACAGCAAGAATAAAACTGCATCTATTGTAGAATTATTAACGATTTCATCGGAATAACCGGTAACAACATAACCGATGGTTTTTTTATTGTCGTCTTTGACAAAGCCTATGGCCTTATTGGGAATCGCATAGTTTTCCTTATAGGAAATATTGTTGCGTCCCTCATATTTGTCAACCAGATTACGCGCACTATGCTCGAAGTCAGGCAGCTTGCCTGGGTTATACAACACGCGCAGATGGCGGTTCTTATCATAAATCGCTACGCCCGCTTCATCCGAATGGTCAACATCGTTAACAAAGGCAGCCATAAAGCTGTCTACGGAATCCTCCGGCATTTTGTTCTGCTTCTCCAGGCTCTCCCTAATTTCCGGAGAGTTACAGAGAATGTTGTTGATGCTTACGGCGTTGATACTGACGCGGTCATAAATTACCCGCGCCACCTTCTGCGTCGTAAACAAAGATGTCGGCAGCAGTGCGATACACACTACGAGCGTAATAAGTACTACTATTTTCTGTAAAAGTGAAAGCGTTTTTCCTGATTTGTAATTGTAATTATCTTTAGATTTTCTCCACATCAGCAGGTACCGTCAGGAACTGAATACCAGGATTTCGTTCCAGAATCCAATTCAGGGACCACTCGTTATTTACAAGAATAACAGGTCTGTCCTTTTTATCATAAACAAGCATTCCGTTATCCAAGCCTTTAATGTTCTCAATCAGCTTCTTATCCTCTGCATATACCCAACGTGCAACGGAGTACGGCAGCTGGTTCATCAGCAGCTTAGAACTGTACTCGTTAAGCAAACGGTATTCCAGAACCTCCAGCTGCAGTACGCCGACAACGCCGACGATGTAGCTTTCAAGACCTACGCCCTCCTGACGGAATACCTGAATAGCACCCTCCTGCGACAGCTGGATGATGCCCTTTTCAAACTGCTTGCGTTTGAGGGAGTCCTTAGGCTGTACGCGGGCAAAAATTTCCGGCGGGAATACGGGGAAATCTTCAAATTGCAGCTTCAGGCTGCTGTCGCTCAGGGAATCACCGATACCGAAGATACCCGGATCAAAAACGCCGATAATATCACCTGGATATGCTTTTTCCACTATTGTGCGCTCCTGAGCCAGGAACTGCTGCGGCTGTGCCAGCTTAACCATCTTACCGGATTGCTTGTGGTAAACGCTCATTCCCTTGTCAAAGACGCCGGAACAAATACGCATGAAGGAAATTCTGTCACGGTGAGCAGGATTCATATTAGCCTGGATTTTAAAAACAAAAGCAGAGAATTTTTCGTTCTCCGGTGACAATATTGTACCATCTTGCAGCATTCTTGGCTGTGGCATGGGAGACATTTCCAGGAATTTTTCCAGGAAGCTCTGTACGCCGAAGTTGGTCATAGCACTGCCGAAGAACATCGGAGTCAGCTCGCCGGTGTTAACCTTTTCCATATCGAATTCATCGCCTGCCATGTCCAGCAGCTCGATATCGTTGCACAGGTTTTCGTACAGCTCGTCGCCCAGCATCTCTTTGATTTTGGGATCGTCCAAAGAACCGGTAGTGGATTTCAGCTTGTTGGCACCATGGCTGGTGTCATCCTCGAACAGCTCGATAGTGTTTTCCAGACGGTTGTACACGCCCTTGTAATGGCCGTCGATACCGATAGGCCAGTTAATCGGATATGCGCGGATGTTCAGAACCTTTTCCAGCTCGTCCATCAGGTCGAAGGGATTACGGCCGTAGCGGTCCAGTTTGTTGATAAAGGTAAAAATAGGCAGACGGCGGCGGTGACAAACCCAGAACAGCTTCTTGGTCTGCGGCTCTACGCCCTTGGCAGCGTCAATCAGCATAACAGCACTGTCGGCAGCCATCAAAGTACGGTAGGTATCCTCGGAGAAATCCTGGTGACCGGGGGTATCCAGAATGTTTACGCGGAAGCCGTCGTAATCAAATTGCAGTACGGAAGAAGTAACGGAAATACCACGCTGCTTTTCAATCTCCATCCAGTCGGATACAGCGTGCTTGTTGCTCTTTCTAGCCTTTACAGAGCCTGCCAGGTGAATAGCTCCGCCGTAAAGCAGCAGCTTTTCGGTAAGGGTTGTTTTACCTGCGTCAGGGTGAGAAATAATAGCGAAGGTACGGCGTTTCTTAATTTTATCCATCAATTCTGTCATTATGTATATGCTCTCCTATTTCTTTAAATTTTTGGTAATCCTGGCAATTTCATCCTCATCGGAAACCAGCTCGTCTACTGCCGGATAATCAGCGTTCTGCTCCTCGTACAGCTTGTAGGCATCAAGAATCTGCATTTTGATGTAGTCGGGAACAGGGATTTCCGTCTGCAGCTCACCGCGCATGGTTACGCGGAAGGCAACGTTCTCGTAGCGTTCACCGCTGTAGGTTTCGCAGGTGAAGGAAGTACGCATGAATTCATCCTTAAAGGTGCAGTCCTTCAGGATGTGCGCCTTGCGCTCCTTATCCCAGGCTGCATAAATTTTATACAGCTCCTGCTGTGCCTCCACCGGCACGTCCTCGCCCAGGACAACGGTTTCGGTTTCATCTATCGGCGTGCAGTCCATGTTGTTGCAGACTGTGCCGTCCTCCAGCTCCAGGTCAACTGTCAGCACATAATCAATCTCATGAAAGCTGGCTGTTTTAATCTGCCATTTCTGCTGCCAGCGGGCAATACATTCCGGGCAGATAAATTTGGTATCGCGAATGCTGTTGTTCATGTAATTATCACGATAATACAATTTTTCTCCGGGCACAAAATGTTCGCCGCATTCACTGCAGACGAATTCCAAGGTACGAATCATCGGTCAAAACCTCCCAATATAATATGAAAAAGCCCTTACTTCGAATGCAAGGCGCTCTGCTATAACAGTAAGCAGTGATTGCCGGGTGTCGGGAAGCTGTGTTCCCAAGCTAGAATCTTCGGCTTATTTGCTGTCAATTACTGTTCGATTTGCATTAATAGGCCGTCAGCAGCAATTGAATTTCACCTATGCCGCCCGGCAGCTGCGCAAAATATATTTACACGTTTTATATTATAACATATCAGCTTGTTTTTCCCTAACAATTTTTCTTTAAAATGGGGTTGTTTTGAATATTCAGGTGGTTAAATTACGGTGAAAAGAGGTTGTGAGGGAGAAAACAAAAAAGCACGCTCTCTCGCGTGCCTAATTGATTTTAAACATGAAAAATGGATGCCGACATTTCGACACCCATTTCCCCTTAAAATCAAAAGCCCAAGAAACTTGCAAGTGCACGACCTGCTGACTTAATTCCATTTCCAAGAGCTCTACCCGCCGACTTAATTCCATTCCATGTGGCTTTTGCCACAGTTTTTGCAGCTCCTGCTACTTTTTTCCCAGCAGAATATACTGCATCTCCTAATTTTGACCCACCAAAATAACCTACCATTCCACCGACAAATCCAGTAACAACAGCAAGCCCTGGTCCGATAACCGGAATCCAACCAGTAAGCTTTGCACCTATTGCTGCTCCTTTAGCCATTCCCCAAAGTCCACCAACCATAGAAGTTGTGACTCTTCCCATTTGATCAATACCCTTCGTTACTGATAATTCTCCAGATGCAATTTTAGCTAAAATTTTTACATTTTCTATACCCACACAAGCAATGTTGGCAATTACACCTGCTGGTGTTGCTTTAGGTATAAATTTAATAATTCCTTTTCTAATAGCAACTTGCAAGGTACCTGCTGTAACGGTTTTAATTGATGTATCAGCACCTGTCTTAATTGCAACTTCCACTAATTCATCTGCGTCAATTTCTTCACCCTTAAAGATTTTTGCAGCGACATTTAAACCAGTTGTAACCGCTGCCGATTGCAGCGCCATTACTCCTGCATTTTTTCCAATGCTCATAGCCAAATCTTTTGTTTGATAATGGCTATAGTCCATCTCTGGAGCCACACCATCCTTTTGAGCTTTTTCTTGAAGGGCTTTCATTTCTTCTTTGGTAAAAGATTTTCCCTTTCTCCCCCAAGCGTCAATATGGTCTGTAATGGTTTTTGATGAACCTTTTTCTTTGAAATATGCTTGTACTTCTTCAAGCTGTTCCGATGGAACTATAATTCTTTGATTATTATAATTTCCTCTCTCCAACAACTCAATAGTTGCTTTGGCATCCTTACCAAACTTAAGCTGATAATTCTGATATTGTCCTGTATCATGGTTGATTGCTCTTACGTCAACAGAGTTCGCAGCGTGTGACTCCAATACAGACACAGAAATATTCTTGTCTTGCAATGAAGCACTTAATTCTGTTGTTTTTGCAATCATGTTTTCTGCAATATTTCCGTCGAGATTTGGACTCATCATAATATGTCCGTCTGCATTTCTCGACAATGCCTCTGCTAATTCTGCATTTTTAGCATATAAAACATTATCCATCTGCTGTAATTTTTTACCATACTCATTTATAGCCATTCCAACAGATGCTTCTTGAATCTTATCAGCTAACCAGCTTTCTTTAGAAACTCCCTTTTTTGATGCCTCTGTACATGATTTGAGGTTTTCATCAAATGTCTGAATTGCAGTTACAATTTCTTCCGATTCCTGTTTGATTTCTTCCTCTTTCATTTCTGGAAGTTCTGTTTTAAATAACTGCTCAATCCATTCTTTATCCGTCATATTTGGATTTTTTTCTTTATAGGATTTAAGATATTTTTTAAACATTTCCTTGACAGTAAGGGCTTCTTTTCCTGCCAAAAATTCTTGTCTGTTTTCTTCCATAAATGTGCCCTCCTATTTTGATGCACTCTTAAATTTTCTGCTTTCATACTCTTTGGTCATCTTTTCTAATGCATCCTTCATAATCTCTGATAGCGAATGTGTATCTTTAATCGCATCAATCACATCTGCAGTTTGTATAGATACTTTATCTTCTGCAAAAGCTGATTCGATTGCATCTTTTACTACACCCTCTATATCAGCTCCACTAAAGCCTTCTGTTATAGAAACCAAGTCCTTGACTCTGATATTTTTCAAATCCTGTGGTCTTCTTTTTCTTATGTGGATATTGAAAATCTTTTCACGTTCTTCTTTATTTGGAAGACCAACATAAAAAATTTCATCAAAACGCCCTTTTCTAAGAAGTTCCGGCGGAAGCTGAGTAATATCATTTGCTGTAGCAACAACAAATGTAGGGCTTTCTTTTTCCTGCATCCAAGTCAAGAAATTACCAAATAATCTGGTTGTAACTTCCGCTCCACCACCAGATCCCCCAATACCCGCAAAGGCTTTTTCCAATTCATCAATCCAAAGTACACACGGAGAAATTGCTTCTGCCAACGCAATGGCACTGCGAAGATTACCTTCTGATTCTCCTACATACTTTCCCATTAAGCGTCCCATATCCAAACGCAGCAACGGTACCTCGAATAAATTTGCAGCAGCCTTAGCATTAAGAGATTTACCACAGCCCGGAACACCTGCAATTAAAACTCCTTTTGGCATATCAACTCCGTATTTTTTTGCATTGTCCATATTCTTATATACTTTTGCTTTTTTGATGAACCATGCTTTTAAATTTTCGAGACCGCCTATATCATCAATGGTTTCTTTTAATGGAATCATTTCAAGAATTCCTGCTTTTTTTATCATCTGCTGCTTTTGGTCAAATATCAATCTGAGGTCTTTCCTTGTCAACTCTCCATCATCAGCATAAGATAATGCCAACAAATTAAGAATTTCAAACTCTGTAAGTCCCTTAAAAGCAAGAGCAAACTCTTCTACCAAGCATGCCTCGACCTGCTGATTCAGATTTTCTTTTACAAAACTATTAATGACTGCTTTTATTTCCTCCGTATTGAGATAATCCATCTCTAAAATAGTTACATACTTTTCTATGTCTTTTGGAATTACCAACACAGAAGAAACAATGATAACTGTAGCATCTACACCCTGATTTATCATACGAGCTAAGCCTTTGATTTTTGACACAATTCTGGGCTCATCTAAGTAGGGTGTAATATCCTTAAAAACCAATATTTTTCTATCCAACAAATCTGGCACTTTCAACTGATCAAGCATTCGTTCAAATGAACAATCTTCTTGAAGCGGAGCCTTTGTTTCAAAATCAATATATCCATTGGTTTCATTCCATTCATATACTTCTTTGCCCGAACTGATTTCCGGGATTAAAGAATCAACCTTGTCTTCTTCAAAAGTATTGATATAAATGATTGGGAAACCAGCATCAATGTAACGAACTAATTTGGCCTTAAATGTTCTATCTTCCATTTCCATTCTCCAGCTTATTACTCAATAGCTTATCTATCATACATATTAAATAAAGCCCCTAATGTACTTGGAATGTTTTCTGATTTAAATACATACTCTGTTGTCACTTCGTGATAAACAATTTTTATGGTCTGAATAATATCCTCAAATTCGTCTTCTGTAATTCTAAGCATTTTTGCAAAATCACAAATAAGTGCAAGATGCTCCTCTGCATCAGTTTTGTCAACAGTCAAGATCATCAACGCCCAAAAAATAAATTTATATCCTTCGGTAGCATTTATAGTATCTCTACACAACTGAACCAACTTTTTAGATGCCTCAATCCTTCTTTTAGCATCTTTGAACTCGTCATATGTAGGATAAGCTTTTTTCCAATAATCATTGATTACGTCATCAGATGTATTAAACAGCAATGTAGATTTATCCATGATTACTTTTGCATACTCATTACATTTTTCATAATCATAAATCAATGCCAACGCAGTATTAGCAGTATTACCTGTCGAACTGCCTACCACTGCTGCACTAATTGCTCCAATAAACCGGCCAGAAAGTCCTGTGCTCTTTTTGATATTTGAATTGATATCCTCAATCATTGTTTCATACTTTGCCATTCTCATGTTACTCATATTCTTTTCCTCCATAAATATATGATATGTTCGCTTTATAAAAGAGCAAATTCAACAATTTTTATAATTTGCTAATATATCTATCAGCTAATCCAATCAGACTATTATCATGCACTAACTTTTTCATTACAATGATATCCGCATCAGCATCATAACTCAAATTCTCAATAGCATCCTTGGCTAATATATACATTTTTTTCGCAGATTCTCTTTCCGGCACTGGTATCATAAAGCTCAAATATGTTTTTTCTGGTGTACTCCCAATAGAAATCTTCTTCGAAGCCTGTTTTTTTGCCGTTTCCACCAGTTTTTCATATAAAACTTCTTTTGTGGCATTCGCACTATCCACCACTGCTTGGTATTTGTCGTCATATCTGACCGCTTCCAGTAATATCTCTTTGGCCAACCAATCCACCTCTGTTTTGGAATCAATTACTACAACAGGATTGTTGATGCCTTTGTATGAAATCCCTTTCACCGACAAAGGAATCGCAAATCTGTCACCACAAAGATAAACTTCATTTACTTCTTCATCAAGCAAGTCATACAATTCATCTTGATCAAACGCCACGTTATCAATTTTATCAGCATACTGTTTTTCATCAGTAAATTCTTTTAAACGCTTAATTCTTTCTGCTCGTTCTGCCGCTTGCTTCAAATCGTCTTCTGCTTTTTCGTCATATGGAATATCAAAAATCTCACTTACTTTTCGGGGAAGTTCAGGATCCATTTTATCTAATTCAGCAATTGCATCTGCGATATTATTCTCATATCGATCCCTCAACCATATCACCAACTTTTCGTTTTGGACATACTCCAATACTCTTCCTAACGCAAAATTGTTGCGAAGTTCTTCCATACTACGTACTTCGATGCCATTCTCCATTTCCAACGGAAATCTAATTTTCTTTGCCATCAATCTGTTCCTCCGTATTTTCTTAATATTTTTTGTGCTTGTGTAATAAGCTTTTCTTTAATTTGCAGCGGAGCAATAATTGTTGTACTTTCACTCCAATGTTCAAAATACCAATAAATGAATTTTTCTTCGCTTGAATCAAAACGAATCTTCACACGGTTGTCCAATTCATGCAAAACTTTCACGTTACTAAAGTTATTACATAGCCTCTTATAATCATCACTACCACATTCAACTATTATCTCAGTTGAATCGCCACCAAAATCCAAACTTCCTCTTTCGACATATGCTTTTATGTAGCCATCCACCTTTTTTCTTTCATCAACAGTCTGCTCCCTAAGCACTTCAAAAGAATATATCTGCTCTAACTTTATATTGACCGCTTTATCTTCCTCCGTATACCCCATAAAATATAGATGTCCAGCTTGATATCTAATATTACATGGTATCATGTTAGAAATATTCTTTTCGCCAATGTCATCTTGATATACCATCCTAATATACTTCAGACTCCTTATCGCCAGTTCTAAATCTCCGTATATCTTTAATATTGCTTTATTATGAGCCGGCGTTTTATATCTGCTCTTTATATTTGATGATACTAACAATTTCGATGTATCTCTTGTATTCATGAGCAAATGCGATTTTAAAACACTAAATTCATCATTTCGCAGAACAGACACATCTCGCAGAATCTTCTCAATAAACAAATATTCCATCACTTCCAGTTCTTGTTTTTTCGAACCTTCCATGTAATATGTATTGTTCATTCTGTTATATTTAAGTTCTGATACACTATAAACTTCACTTAAAAATAGTCTGATATCTTCTATATCTCTATCAAACGAACGAGGAGAACAATCATTTTCAAAACAAAACATAGTCTTATTGATTTCATCGCCGTTTATCAACGAAGAATATAAAATAAGTAATCGTGTTATCTTGTCCATCATTTTCTCCTTCCTTCAATTAACCTCATTATATCACAACGCTTCGTCATATTATGACGTTGTAATGGATTTTATTTTGTATTTTAGTAAAATAAAAACTTGGTAGATTGTATAATCAACTTGAACAAAAAATAAAATAAAAAATCCACAGTGGACATCCTATGTTAGAATTAGTTTGCTAGTATAATTCAAAGGAACCCACTATGAATCAAACTAATTCTATCACAATTCAAGAAAAACGTAAACGAGGAAAACATCTAATCCAAGAAGAACGTGGCATGATTCAAGTGCTACATAGTCAAGGTCTAACGCTTCGTGCCATTGCCGAGTACGTAGCCTGTGCTCATACCACGGTATATTATGAGCTGCGGCGAGGTACACCGGTCAAGAAGAGCGCTAGAGGACGTCAGCCAGTATACACCGCCAAGCGCGGTCAAGCTGCTTATGAAGAGCATCGCAAGAACTGCCGCAGGCCGTTAAAGTTAGCCACTACCGTTGCCGAAGCGTTCATTCAAGAGTTGAGCACCGCCGTCAGGGAGGAGTCCGCCTATATTGATGAGTTCATCGGCAGGGTTAAGTTGGAGTCTCGCTATGCGCCTAATCAGATACTATGCACCAAGAGCATCTACAACATGCTACATCGCAGCAAGCTACCATTTACCGTCTTTGATGTGCCACAACTGCTGAACCGCAAGAAGCATCGCAACTGGACACGCAAGCATAAGCGGTTACGCGGCACTAGCATCGACCAACGTCCAAAAAAAATCGCTGAGCGGCTCGAGATAGGTCACTGGGAAGCTGACACTGTCATTGGTCACCGTTAGGGCAAGGAATCATGCGTATTCACTCTAGTAGAGATGGTTACGCATAAGTACATCGCCATAAAGATATCTGGAGACGCACCACCAAAGGAGTACAGGAGGCTATGGCACAGCTACGATGGCTATACGGCAAGCGGTTTAGCACTGTATTTAAAAGCATTACCGCTGACAGTGGTGCCGAGTTCCAAGACTTCAATAAGTACGAGGAACGCTATGGGACGAAGATATACTTTGCGCATCCGTTCTTCTCATGGGAACGCCCGCAGAACGAACGTCACAACGAGATGTTGCGTCAGTACCTGCCGAAAGGTAAATCTGTTGACGAATATTCAGCGGATGAGATACTGCGCATGGCCGATAAGATGAATGCTCGACCTCGCAAATCTCTAGGCTACTACAGACCGGATGAACTGTTCGATACTTTTCTTGATAAGGTGTATTCCACTGATATAGTTGCTTGATAAATCTTGTTCAATTTGCACTTGCAATCTACCATTTTATAATAAAAACTAACCTCCGATATTAGATATACCAGAGGTTAGTTGAATTACAAAACTAATTATGTATTGTCTAGGTCTATTATGTTAAACCCCAAAACTTGACAAAGAACCAAAAAAAAGCCTTTACGTTAAAACGTAAAGGCTATAAGTCCGACATTGGTCGGAGCG
>ERZ1673698.971-NODE-971-length-33873-cov-12.940298_pt1 | contig 33873 bp, 23 predicted proteins | sample MGYA00580228_ERZ1673698 | MGnify/ENA primary metagenome ERZ1673698 (study PRJEB41218, sample SAMN15661768) | gut metagenome | host: Homo sapiens | place: Canada: London | collected 2015-08-20/2019-03-30 | study: EMG produced TPA metagenomics assembly of... | reverse complement strand
GGACCTTATTGGAAAAAGGTCCCCCTTCCCCCCGGACCCCCCAACCCTTCCAAAAACTTTTATTCAGGCCGGTATGGCAGGTCCCCGTCTGGCGGACACAGGGCATGGCATCGTGCGCTGCCGTCGGGCGAGGCTTTGGGGACAAGGTGGCATCTTAGCCGCCGTCCGGCCCGGACGCAATGGCCGGGTTTGCGGAAGGAAATACGGCAGGGATGCCGGGGCCGCTCTTCCTGCCGGAAGGTCCATGAACTTCCCCCTAAAAAACAAGAAAGCCTGTGTCCCCGGAGGGACACAGGCCGTGAAAGCGCGTTTGGGGAAGGATGGGGGGAGTTTGAGGGGGGAAGGGAACCGCCTTTGTGCGCTAGCCAAAGGGGTTCCCTTCCCCCCTCAACAAAATCACTCTTGCAGAGCCTGACGCGCTACCGCGGCGCGCGGTCGGGCAGGCTGGCCACCAGATCGGCGTCGGCGGGCAGGAAGGGCAGGTCACGGGCCTGGGCGGGCGTGACCCAGCGCAGCTCCTGACGTTCCTGGGCGCAGGGCGTGCCGTCGAAAGCGGTGACGTGGAAGAAGTGCAGCTGCACGTGCAGGTCGCGCTCGGCGTAGTCGTGCTCCACGATCTGCCAGAGCCGGCAGGCGCGCACGCTGATGCCCAGCTCCTCACGCAGCTCGCGGCAAAGGGCCTGCTCGGCGGTCTCGCCGGGTTCGAGCTTGCCGCCGGGGAACTCCCAGTAACCGGCCATGGGCTTGCCTTGCGGGCGCAGGGCGGCCAGCAGGTGGTCGTCCTGCCAGATGATGCCGCCGGCCACGACGATGGAGGTCATGCCAGATCCCCCATGCTGTCGATGTCGGCGCGCTTGGCTTCGATGGCGGCGATCTGTTCTTCCAGGGCGGCCATGTCTTCCATAAGGCGTTCGGTCAGGTCGCGCAGCTCGTTGAAGCGCTTGAGCAGCTCGGTGGAGCGGGCGCCGTCGGCGTAGACGGCCGGATCGGCCAGCTGGGTCTCCACGTCGGACTGTTCGTTCATGGCCTTTTCCAGCTCGCCTTCCAGCGCGGCGTATTTCTGCTGCAGGGGCTTGAGCTCCTTGTGCAGGGCGTTGCGGCGCTCGGCCTGCTCGCGCTTGAGGCGCTTCTGCTCCTCGCGGGAGAGGTTGGCGCGGGGCGCGTTGTCGGGCTTCTCGGCCTTGTTGGAGGCGTTGAGGCTGGGGCTGACGCTGCCGCTTTCCAGCGCGGCACGGCGGGCCGTGTCGTAGCTGGCGAAGTCGGGGTAGACGGTGATGCCTTTCTCGTCCAGGGCCCAGGCCTCGGCGCCCACCTGCGAGAGCAGCCAGCGGTCGTGGGCCACCATGAGCAGAGTGCCGTCGAACTTCTGCAGGGCCGTGCCCAGGGCCTCGCGGCTTTCGAGGTCCAGATGGTTGGTGGGTTCGTCCAGCAGCAGGAAGTTGCAGCGCTTGAGGAACAGGCTGGCCAGCACCAGGCGGCTCTTTTCACCGCCGGAGAGCTTGCTCACCTGCCGGTCGAAGTATTCCTGCCCCAGCAGGAAGAGGCCCAGCACGCTCATGAGCTCTTCTTCGGTGGTGCGGGGGTCGGACAGACGCCGGATCTCGCCCAGCACGGTGGTGTCCGGGCGCAGGGTGTCCATCTGGTGCTGGGTGTAGTAGCCCAGGCGCATCTGGGGCGCGGTGACCACGTTGCCGCCGCAGCGTTCCAGGGTCCCGGCCAGCAGCTTGAGCAGGGTGGACTTGCCGCAGCCGTTGTGGCCCACCAGCGCCACGCGCTGGCCGTTGTACAGGGTGAAGGTCAGCGGCGGCCACATCTGCTTGCCGTCCGGGAAGTGGAAGGCCAGATCGGCGGCGGCAAGGGCCACCTTTTCCATGTGCGGGGCTTCGGGCCAGGTGAAGTTCAGTTCCTTGCGCTTGGGCTCGGGACGGTAATCTTCCAGCTCTTTTTCCAGCTTTTTGGCCATCTTCTGGCGCGAACCGGCCTGACGGGCCTTGGTGGCCTTGGCGCGGAAGCGTTCCACAAAGGCCATCTTGCGGGCCAGTTCGTCCTGCAGGGCCTTGGCCTCGCGTTCGCGCTGGGCGTTGTATTCTTCCTGAAGGGAGAGGAACTGGGTGTAGGTGGCCTTGCGGAAGACCGGGCGGGACAGGCCCAGATAGAGCACGTGCGTGCCCACGCGGTCCATGAACACGCGGTCGTGGGCCACGAAGACCAGAGCGCCCTTGAAGTCCATGAGGAAGGACTCCAGCCATTCCACGGCTTCCATGTCCAGATGGTTGGTGGGTTCGTCCAGCAGCAGCACGTCGGCCCCGGCGGTGAGCACGCGGGCCAGCTTGGCGCGTTCGCGCCAGCCGCCGGAGAGCTCGCGCAGGGTGCGCAGCCACTTGCTTTCGGCAAAGCCCAGACCGGAGAGCACGGCCTTGGCGCGGTGCTCGGGATTGTAGCCGTGGGTGGCTTCCAGCTCGGCCTGGCGGTGCATGAGCTGGGTCAGGCGCGCCTCGTCCTTCTGCTGGGCGGCCTCTTCCCATTTGGCCCAGAACTCGTTCCAGTCATGGAGCACGTCCAGCACATAGGTCAGCAGGGGCGTGTCCAGGGCCTCTTCGGAAAGCTCCTGTTCCACGAAGCCCAGGCGGCAGCCCCTGGGCAGGATGACACGGCCGCCGTCGGCGGGTTCCACACCGGCCAGCAGGCGGAGGAGGGTGGATTTACCGGTCCCGTTGGGGCCGCAGACGCACAGACGCACGCCGGAATCCACTTCCAGCGAGAAATTGTTGAAGATGTCCCGTCCGCCAAAGGACTTGGACAGTTCCTGGATGGTTATTTTCACAGCAGGCCCTCGCGCCTGTAGCCTTCCACGGCTTCTTGCATGCCCTGGTCGAGCGTGAGGGCGGGGGCATAGCCGAGTTCCTCGCGCAGGCGCGACGCGTCGCAGGTCCAGCCGGACTGGCGGGCTTCGCGGTATTTGTCCAGATTCCAGTTGGGGGCGCGGCCCTTGCGTCCCAGCGCGGCCAGCAGGCTGCCGCCCAGGGTGGACAGCAGCGCGGTCAGGCCCAGGAAGCAGAGGGGCAGGCGCAGGATGCAGGCCTTTTTGCCCATGGCCCGGGCCATGGCGCGGTAAAAGTCGGCCATGGCGTAGCAGCCGCCGTCATTGACGTGATAGACGCCGTGCGCTTCGGGGCGGCAGCAGCAGACGATGGCGCGGCCCACGTCGCGACCATGCACGGCCGAGACCGGGAAGCGGCGGAACATGCCGGGCGTGACGGCCACGCCGTAGCGCAGGCCCTGGAACACGGGCAGCAGGCCGCGGTCGCCGGAGCCGTAGATGATGGGCGGCCGCAGGGTGACCATGCGCTCGCCCAGGGCACGGCCCAGGATCTGTTCCACCATGAGCTTGGACCAGCCGTAGGCGGACACGGGCGCGCCGGGGGCGTCGTCGCCCCTGCCGGCGGGCGTGTCGCAGGGGCCGCTGGCGGCCAGACTGGAGACCAGCACCATGCGCTGCGGGGCCTGGCCCTGCGCGTCGAGGCGCTGCCAGGCCGTGGCCAGGGCGCGGGCGGCCTCGCTGTTGGCGCGCAGATAGTCCTGCCAGCCCAGACCGAAGAGCAGGGCGGCCATGTGGATGCAGATGTCCTGGCCGCGCAGGGCTTCTTCCAGCCCGGCGCCGCTGCGCAGGTCGGCGCGGACAACCTCCACCCCGGCGGGCAGATGGTCGCGGCGGGACGTGGCGCGGGTGATGCAGGTGACGCGGGCCCCGGCAGCCACCAGCTGGGGCAGCAGGTGACGGCCCACGAAGCCGGTGCCGCCGGTGACGACGACCTTTTTGCCGTCCAGCCAGGGAGCGGGCATGCCCAGGGGAGTATCGGCGCTATGGCTCATGACACGATCTCCTTGCGGTACAGGCGGTAACGTTTTGTGATCCGCCCGGAAAAGTCTTCGATGAGGTCATTGACGGCCATGTTGTCCTCCAGAACCCACGAGCCTTCCACCTGGCAGAACTCGGGATGGCGGCGGGCCTGTTCCAGCATGTAGTCCAGCAGGAGCAGGGGCAGGCCCAGCAGGCGGAACTCTTCGCGGATGCCGAAGAGGATCATGCGGTACTTGCCGCGCATCTCGCCGCGCGCCTGCCAGTAATGCCACAGGGCGCTCAGGCCCAGCTTGCCGTTGAGGCGCTTGAGCAGGGGATTGAAGTCCGGCAGGGCCACCATGCCCGCGGCGGGCTCGCCGTCATGGAAGAAGAGGACGAAGAAATCGGGGTTGAGCAGGCCCTTGAGCTCCTTCACCAGCACGTCGGCCTCGCCGTCGGAAAGGGGCGCGAAGCCCCAGTTGCCGGCCCACGAGATGCGGTAGAGGTCCAGCATGATGCGGATGTCCTCGGTGAGGGTGGCCTTGGAGGAGACGCGGCAGGTGAAGCGCTCCTGCTCCTTGAGGTGACGGATCTCGTCCTTGAGCCAGTCCTCCACCCGCAGCTTGTCGCGCTCGATGAGGTAGGCGAACAGGTCCTGCTCCTTGCGCATGTGCCAGGATTCCAGCAGGGCGGGATAGTAGGGCGGGTTCCAGGGCATCATGAGCGCGGGGGCCTCGTCGAAGCCGTCCACCAGCATGGCGCAGGTGTAGTTGGTGGACGGATTGAGGGGCCCGCGCATGAAGGCCATGCCCTGGCGGCGCAGCCAGTCATGGGCGGCCTGCAGCAGGGCGTGGGCGGCCTCGCGGTCATCTTGGCATTCGAAGAAGCCGAAGGCCCCGCAGCGTTCGCCGGCATAGGCGTTGTATTTTTCGTCCACGATGGCCGCGATGCGGCCCACGGGGCGGCCGTCGCGCAGGGCCAGGAACAGTTCGCGCCGGGCGGTTTTCCAGAAGGGATGCTCGCCGGGCGAGAGCAGCTCGCGGTCCTGCTTTTTCAGGTTGGGCACCCAGAGGGAATCCGGCGTGTAGATGCTCCAGGGCAGTTCGACGAAGCGGTCCAGGTCTTCCGCAGTGTTGACGGGGATGATGCTCAGTTCTGCCACGCGGGCCTCCATGGAGCAGACTTGCAGGGGCTGCCGTACCCTGTTGCGGTTGGATCTTCGGGGCTGGCCGGGCCGTCCCGGCAGGCGTCGGGGCGCGGGAGCAAGGCCGGGACGGGGCGCAGTGCCCCGGACAAAAAACACCGCGCGGGAGAGCGCCTTACGGTACCCTCCCGCACGGGAAAAGGAGCGGACGTGCGTTAGGCCGTCTTCAGGGAGCCGCGCAGCTCGTCCAGGCTGGTCACACCCAGCTGGCGGCAGACGGCGGGCAGTTCCTTGACGATCTCGAAGGCGCGGTCGGGGCTGATGAAGTTGGCCGTGCCGATCTGGACGGCATGGGCACCCACCAGGATGAACTCCAGTACGTCTTCGGCGGAGCAGATGCCGCCCAGGCCGATGACGGGGATGTCCACGGCCTTGCAGACCTGCCACACGCAGCGCAGGGCCACGGGCTTGATGGCCGGGCCGGACAGGCCGCCGATGACATTGGCCAGGCGGGGCTTGCGCCGGGCCACGTCTACGGCCATGCCCGAAAGGGTGTTGATGCACGAGATCATGTCCGCACCGGCGTCCTGCACGCTGCGGGCCATGAGGGCGATGTCCGTGACATTGGGCGAAAGCTTGATGATGAGCGGCTTGTTGGGGGCCGCGTCACGGGCGGCGCGGGTGACGGCCGCGGCCAGCTTGGGGTCCTGCCCGAAGAGGATGCCGCCGCTCTTGACGTTGGGGCAGGAGACGTTCACTTCCAGCGCGGCCACGCCTTCCTCTTCATTGAGGCGGGCGGCCAGCTCGCCGAATTCGGCGGGGGAGGTGGCGTAAAGGTTGGCGATGACGGGCAGATGCTGCCAGGGCAGGCGGGGGAGCTTTTCCTTGCAGAAGGCTTCCACGCCGTCGTTCTGCAGGCCCACGGCATTGAGCATGCCGGCCGTGGTCTCCACGATGCGCGGGCAGGGGTTGCCGTCGCGGGGCAGCAGGGACAGGCCCTTGACGATGATGCCGCCCAGGCTGGTCAGGTCGCCGTAGGGGGCGAATTCCATGCCGTAACCGAAGGTGCCGGAAGCCGTGAGCACCGGGTTCTTGAGGTGCAGGCTCTGCGTGGGCCCCTTGAGGGTGACGGAAAGATCCATAGAGTGCTGGTTCATGCTGTCCCCCGGCCTAGAGCTCGATCTGGTTGGCCCAGAACACGGGGCCGTGGTTGCAGGTCTGGACAAGGCCGTTGCGCTTGTCGGCCACGGGCCATTCCTCGGTGGTGCGGGTCACGCAGCCAAGGCAGGCGCCCACGCCGCAGGCCATGCGGTTTTCCAGCGAGAGCTGCACGCGGGCGTTGAGCTCACGGGCGAAGCCGTGCACGGTCTTGAGGAAAGGCAGGGGGCCGCAGGCCAGGATCAGGCCTTTCTGCTCGGCGTATTCGCGCATGCGTTCCTGGATGGTGAAGATGAAGTTGTCCAGGTCGCCGGGCACGGTCTCGCGCAGGCTGTCCAGGGGCACATGCTCGTTGATGCTGTCCACGGGGTAGCAGCTCAGCGGCTCGCGATGGCCAAAGAGCATGGTCACGTTCCACGGCTTGGGGTGCTCGCTCACATAGCCCACGAAGGGCACGATGCCCATGCCGCCGGCCAGCAGCAGGGTGGGGGTGTCGGGCTCCATGGCGAAGCCGTTGCCCAGGGGCCCCCAGACGCGCACGGTGTCGCCGGCCTTGAGTTCGGCCATGCGACGGGTGCCGCGCCCCACGACCTGGAAGAAGCAGATCAGGTGGCGGGAAGTCATGTGGCAGATGCCGAAGGGACGGGCCCAGGGCATCTCGAGACCGAACGACGTGGGCCGCACCATCACGAACTGGCCGGGACGCCACGACGGCCAGTCGGGGCGGGTGAGGCGCAGGGCGAAGAAGCGGCTTTCCTGGCCGGTCTGGCCGAAGGGGACCAGATCCAGCACCGTAAGTAGGCAGGAGCTAGGTTGTGTCATCGCGCAAGTATAGGAGCTTGTGCCGGAGCGGTCAACATTCCGGGCCCGTCAGAAGCGGCCGGAAGGCGTTTTTTTCTGCCTGCGCCGCAAGCCGGGAAAAGCGCAGGCAAAAAGGCTCGGTCATGCCCCGGGGAGAGCCTGCGTCAGGGGGGCGGACGGCGGGCGTCCGGGCTGCGGGATGCTTTGCATATCCGTCCCGGCGGCGGTGTGGGAAGGGTGCGGAAAATCGTTTCGATTTCAGCGTGTTGCGACGCACCATGCCGCACGGTCGGCAAAAAGGGCGCTGCACTGCCGGAGCACTGCAGGATAACTGTGTAATTTTTCACACGAAAATTGTCAGTACAGACGCGCCGTCACATCTTCCCTTTTGCCATGATGCCCGCTATAGTCAGGTTTCTTTTGGGGCCGGGCCGGAATGATGCTGCTGCAGACCCCGTATAGCCTTTGATTTGCCCTGCATGGAGAATTGAGCATGAGCAAGAAGTTGACTGTTGCCGTTGTGGGCGCCACGGGCGCCGTGGGCCGTGAAATGCTGAAAACCCTGCACGATCGCCAGTTCCCGGCCACGGAAGTGCGTGCTTTCGCCTCGGCCCGTTCCGCCGGGACCAAGGTGCCTTTCGGCGATGACGAGCTGGTGGTGCAGGAACTGAAGGAAGATGTCTTCGAAGGTATCGACATCGCCATCTTCTCCGCCGGCGGCAGCACTTCCGAAAAATTCGCTCCCCATGCCGCCCATGCCGGCTGTGTGGTGGTGGACAACTCCTCCCAGTGGCGCATGGACGACCGCTGCCCCCTGGTCGTCCCCGAAGTGAACCCCGAACACCTGGAAGGCCATCAGGGCATCATCGCCAACCCCAACTGCTCCACCATCCAGATGCTGGTGGCCCTCAAGCCCATCCATGACGCCGTGGGCATCAAGCGCATCGTGGTCTCCACCTATCAGGCCGTGTCCGGTACCGGCCAGAAGGGCCTGGAAGAACTGGAACGCCAGACCCGCGACCTGTTCAACATGCGCGAGCCCGAAAACAAGGTCTATCCTTACCGCATCGCCTTCAACGTGCTGCCGCACATCGACGTCTTCCTGGAGAACGACTACACCAAGGAAGAAATGAAGATGGTCAACGAGACCGTGAAGATCTTCAACGATCCCACGGTCAAGGTGACCGCCACCTGCGTGCGCGTGCCCGTGTTCTACTGCCATGCCGAGTCCGTGAACATCGAGACCCGCAAGAAGATGACCGCCAAGGAATGCCGCATCCTGCTCTCGCAGGCCCCCGGCGTGCGCGTCTTCGACAACCCGCGCGAAAAGATGTACCCCATGCCCGCCTACTGCGTGGGCGACGACGAGACCTATGTGGGCCGCATCCGCGAGGACGAGACCATCGAGAACGGCCTGAACCTCTGGATCGTGGCCGACAACGTGCGCAAGGGCGCGGCCCTCAATGCCGTGCAGATCGCCGAGGAACTGCTCAAGCGCGATCTGGTGCGCGTGCCCGACAAGAACGTTTTCATGTCCTAGTCCGCAGCGACAGGATACGGACAGCAGAGGGGGAGGGGCCCGTTCCCGCCGTGGCGGGGCAGGTCCTTCCCCCTGCTTTTTGCCCTGCGGCGCGCAGGCGCGGGCGTGATCCCCGGCAGCGGGGCAAGGTATTCCCCGCCGCTGCCGTTCGTGCTAGAAAAAGACGTTTCACCGGCGACAGCCGCCGGCAGGGGCCCTGCCCCCGATCAGCAACCACAACAGGCCGCTCCCGCGCGGGAGGGCCTTTCGCGGGGATGCCATGAAGATTCTGGATGCCGATGCCTGGATGGCGGCCCTGATGGCCGCGGCCCGGCCCGGGGCCGACAAGATCCTGGCCTTTTACGATGCGCGTGTGGACGCCGTCTGCCGTGACGCGCGCTGTCTGCTCCTGCCCCTGGACGACCACATGTGCCACCGGGGCGATGCCCTGTTCGAGAGCCTGTGCTACCGCGAGGGCCGCATCTTTGCCCTTGAGGAACACCTGGCCCGCCTGCGCGACGGCAGCCGCGCCCTTTCCCTTCTGCCGCCCTGTTCGTGGGACGAACTGCGTGCCCGCATCCTGGACGTGGCCCGCGCTTCGGGCACCGATCATGGCGACATCCGCGTGCTGGTGGGCCGCGGGCCCGGCGGTTTCGGCGTCTCGCCCGAGGAGTGCCCGCAGTCCAGCCTCTACATCGTGGCCCTGCGCAAGGCCCTGCCCACGGAAGCCTTTTACGAGAAGGGCCTCACGGCCTTTGCCAGCGCCATCCCGCCCAAGCAGGAATATCTGGCCCGCATCAAGAGCACCAACTATCTGCCCAACGTCTTTATGGCCGCCGAGGCCCGGCAGCGGGGCATGGACGTGGCCGTGACCTTTGACGAGGACGGCCATCTGGGCGAGGCTGCCATCGCCAATGTGGGCATCGTGGATGCCGAAGGCCGCCTGTGCTGTCCCGAAGGGCGCCGCATCCTGCCCGGCACCTCCATGCTGGCCGCCCGCAAGATCGCGCCGCAGCGCCTGCCCGTGGTGGAACGCCCCATCCGCCGCGAAGAGATCTTCACGGCCCGCGAGATGCTGCTCTTTACCAGCGCCAGCCTGTGCGTGGGCATCAGCCACTTCGAGGGCCGTCCCATTGGCCAGGGCCCTGACGCCGGCCGTCCCGGCCCCGTGGCCCGCTGGCTGCGTGACGCCCTGCTGGAACACATGCTGGCTACCGGCACGCCGTTCTAGGGGGCACCGGAGGGCCGCCGATCTTTAGGAGGGACACAGAAAGCTTATGCGCTTGGAGCAGCTTGAATTTTTTTTGGCAATAGTGCGTTTCGGGTCCTTCAGCATGGGAGCGGAAAACCTGCATGTCAGCCAGCCTGCGTTGAGCAAAGCGATCAAACTGCTTGAAGGAGAGCTGGGGGTGCGTCTTTTTTCCCGCGTTGCGGGAGGCGCAGCCCTTACTCCAGAGGGACGGGAACTGCTCCCCTTGATCCAGGATGTCATGGGGAGTGTGGCGACCCTGCACAAAAAAGCAGGCCTCCTGAGTGCCCGGCAGTGCGGCCCCCAGCAGGAAGGACGGATCATCGTCTATTCCGGCCCGACGATCATGGACACTTTTTTGTATGCAGGGCTCAAAAAGTTTACGACACTTTATCCAAAGACAGACATCTGTCTTGAATTGACAGGGAAAGAAGAACTGCTTTCCATGAATTTGTCGACATGTGAGGGCGTTATCATTTATGTGAATACGAATAATGAAATGGATGGCATGATAGCTGCTTCTGGAATGAACTGTGATATTCTTTTCAGTGATAAACGGTCTGTAGTTGTGGGTAAAAGATCTCCTCTGGCAACGAATAAAATAGTGAATATAGAGGATGTTCTTGATTATCAGCAAATATTCCCCTACAATAAATTTGGACAGACAGAGCATTATATGAAGACGGTTGGCCGTACAAAGCCAATAGATGTTCTTATGTATACCAATAATGTAAGTACGATAAAGGATGAGCTTTCAAGGAATAAAAACGCAGTTCATATAGCAAATAATATACTGGCAAAAAAGAATTTTTCTGGAGATAATGAATATATCGTTATTCCAATAAAAAATGTAAAAAGTAAATTTTTTGCTCTTTATAACAAAAATTGCAGGAATGCTGAGCAAATCAGCAGGCTCGTTTCCGTCATCAAAGACATGATGCGGCAATAAGATATATGGCAGGCTGCCGTAAGGCGACCTGCCATATATCTTTAGAACATACCACCGTTCACATTTATATTCTGCCCGACGATATAGCTGCATTCCTCCGAAGCCAGGAAGCTGATGACAGCTACCTGTTCTTCGACGGTAGACATGCGGTTGAGGGCGATCCCCATCACCATGCGGGCTGCCGTATCCTGGTTTTTGGCGGCGAAACCGCTCATATATTGTGTGGCTACGGATCCGGGTGAGACACTGTTGACCACGACACCCGCCGGCGCCACTTCGGCGGCCAGGCTGCGCGAAAATGCCACGACGCCGCCCTTGCCGGCGCTGTAGTTGGGACTGTGCGGACTGCGGTTGCTGACACCTGCTGAGGAAGCGACATTGACGATGCGTCCGTAGCCCTTGTCTTCCATGATGTTCAGGGCTTCCCGACAGCAGTAGAACACGCTGTTCAGGTTGGTCCGGATACTGGCCTCCCATTCCTCGTCCGACATGTTGCGCGTGATCCCCAGAGATTCCTTGGGGCCGGGATTGGTCCACATGGCAAGGTAGCGATCCCTGTCGGCGGGCACGCGTCTGGGCATCCCGGCATTATTGACGAGGATGTCCAGCGTCCCGAAGGTCTCCAGGACCTGGCGGAACATGGCCTTGACCTGGGAGCTGTCCGCCACGTCGCACTGCACGCCCAGCACATGCCGGCTGATCTGGCGGAACCGGGCCTGGGCCTGGGCGATCTTGTCCGGATCCCGGCCGCAGAAAGCGACCTTGCCTCCCTCGCGCAGAAAGCATTCCACGATGCCTGCGCCGATACCCGTACTTCCTCCTGTCACAAGGGCGACTCTGTTCTCAAATCGCATGGTACCTCCCCTGAAGGATGGCTTATGAAAATTCTGTGCGTTCGATGATCTCGTTTTGCAGCATGGGGGTCAGCTCCGTGAAATAGGCGCTGTAGCCGGCAACACGGACGATGATGTCCCTGTAGCTGTCGGGATCGTCCCGTGCGGCGATGAGGGTCTTTTGGTTGATGACATTGAACTGGACATGCCACAGCCGCAGGTCACACCAGCTGCGGATGAAGGCGATCAGTCTTTCCGTGCCTTCCTCTCCCTTGACCAGGGCCGGCGTGAGCTTGATGTTGAGCAGCCAGGCGGCCCTTTCACTGTAGCCTTCATTCTTGGCAGCCTTGTTGGACAGCAGGACCGCCGTAGGACCGTTGTTCCCCTGGCCGTGGGCGGGACTCGTCCCTTCGGAAAGGTAGACGCCTGCCTTGCGGCCGTCGGGAGTGGCGCCGATGACGGCGCCTGAGGGCACATGGCTGGTGATGGGCACCAGCCGGCTGGAAAAGGACTCGCCATGCAGCCCCTTGTGCTGGTGGAGGTAGGCGCAGATGATCTCGTCCAGTTCCTTGCCGACGGCGTCGGCATAGGCATCATTACGTCCGAATTTGGGCGCGCTGCGGAGTGCCTCCCGGAGGGCCTCGTGCCCTTGGAAATCATCGTCGAGGGCTTGCAGCAACTCCTTCATGGTGATGGCCCTGCTGTCGAACACCAGCTTTTTGATGGCGGTGACGGAGTCCACCAGCGTGGCGAATCCGACCTGATCGACGAAGATCTCGCGGAAGCTGTCAGGGACGTATTGGTGGATGTCACAGGCTGCCTCGCGGCAGGGACGGACGAGCAAAGAGCAGAAGGGGGCCGCCAGGTAGCGGGGCTTCACCTGGTCGGCGATCATCTGCTGGATGAGCGTGTGGCGCAGGGCGTGTTCATACTGGGTACGCAGGGCGGCAAAGAATTCCTGAAAGCTGTGAAAAGCCAGCGGGTCTCCGGTGGACGGGCCGACACGCCGGTCTCCCAGTTTCCTGAGCCGCCCATCCCGCAGGGTCATCTCGACCAGGGCCGCAAGGTTGATCCTGCCGCAGCCGTTGACATAGGTCTCTCCCTCTACCCGGGCTTCGACGCAGCCGGCACAGGCATAGTCGAGGGCCTGCTGCCTGCTGGCCCCCTTGGCCATATACAAGGGGATGATCTCTTCATCGTTGAACAGCTTGGGGAACCCCTGGCCTTCCTTGATAAGGTCGGCGCAGGCCGCAAGGAGGTCGTGAGGCGTTCCCGCGTGGATGCGTACCGCAAGGTCGGGATAGGTGGAGGGCATGGCATGGCGGGTCTCGAGGATCAGCCAGGTCAGGTCGTTGGTGCCGTCCTTGCCGTCTTTGCCCAGGCCGCCGATGGTGACGGCTTCGAAATGCGCATAGGCTTCATAGACCTTGCCGGATGTGGCATCGGTCTTCACGTTGGGGCAGCAGGCAAAATTGAGCCAGTAACATTCCAGAAGTTCCCGTGCCTGGTCCCTGTCCAGACGGCCGGCCTCCAGGTCGCGCTTGTAATAGGGGTGCAGGTTCTGGTCCATGCGGCCGCTGCTGAGGGAGGTGCCGCAATCCTGCTCGAGACGGGCGAACATGATGACGAACCATTGCAGCTGCAGGGCCTGCCAGAACGTTTCCGGGGGATCATGGCGCAGGTGCAGGCAATTGGCGGCAATGGTCGCCAGCTCGGTCCTGCGGACAGGATCGCTCTCCTGCTGCGCCAGCCGCTCGCATTCCCTGCCGTAACGTTCCATGATGGTCTGCAAGGCCTGTATCACGACAAGCATGCTGTCCCAGAAGAGACCTCGGGTCACCAGCTGGGCCGGATCTGCGGAGCAAAGGTCGCGTTTTTCCCGGGCCTCGCGGTAAAAGCTGTCCAGTCCGCGTCGCAGGATGGTCGCATAGTCATGACTGTAGTTGAGACTGGAGCGGGCCGTTGTCGTCGTCGCAAGGATGAATTGCTGCCTGGTATAATTTGTCTCGTCTTCTCCATAGATGAAGCGGCGTGTCTCGTGCGGCAGGGCCGTTACGAAGGCCTTGGCGTAGTTCCTTTCCTTCCAGAAAGGATAGATCTCTTCCATGATGATCTTGTAGTCATCCGGGGGCACGCTGAAGGGGCTGGCCTTGCGCAGATGGGCATCTTTAAGGTCGGGCAGGGCCGAAGCTTCCAGCTCAGGATAGAGGATGCTGCGGCGTCCGTCCTGTCCGGTCATCCTGCCTACGATGAGGTCATCCGGGCCGATGACCACCGGGATGTTCTGCGCCACATGCAGCAAGGCCAGGGCCCAGCGCAAGGGCAGGAACATGCCCTCGGTCTGCCGGAAGGACTGCGTAAAAAGCAGCCCTCTGTGGATGTCCATGACGACAGGCTGAGACCTGAGGCGTTCATGGATGCGCCAGGTCCGCGGGCGGTGCCGGCGGGGGATCGTCCCTTCGGCGTGCCATGCTTCCTGGGCCGAATAACAGCAGGTATCCATAACGGGCTCCTGGTTTACATGAGACCGATAAGCATCCAGTAAGGAATGCAGATGAACATGAGTCCAAGGAAGCACAGCACGGTACGGATGACGTTCATCTTGATGAATTCCTTCATGGTCATCATGCCGAACGAGTAGACCACCAGATAGGCAACGTATTCATACGGGAAGACCAGTGCCTCGATGCCGTGCAGGATGGTATAGACGAAAACGCGGGGATCGGTGCCTATGCCGGCCGCGATCTCGCAGAGCGGGACGGTGAGGGTCGACATGATGGCCAGGGGCGTCATGACGAAATTCAGCAGGAAGGTGAGCAGATAGATGAATCCCAGCTGGGAAAATGTCTCCATGGAGTTGAAAACGGGCAGGGAAAGTCCGGCAATGAGCTTGCCGATATTCAGCGATGTGGCCACGGTGCCGATGCTGATGCAGGAGGCCATAAAGAAGATCATGCTGTAATTGACCTTCTTTATGCTGCCCTTGGCTGTGCTGACATTGATGCCGGGCATGAAGAAAAGCCAGGGGAAGAACAGGAAGCCCCAGTAGGTCGCCATACCGTGCAGAGGAGACGTGAGCAGATAGGCGAGCAGGAGGAAGAGGACGACGATGGCCTTCTTTTCCTTGACGGTGATGGGGCCCAGCTCCTGCAGCCGGGCCAGTGCGTACTCGCTGCCGCCGCTGAGCTCGTCACTGGGCTTGTACATCTTGATGAAAAGCAGGAGCAGGATGATGCAGAACAGGGCTACGGGCCATTGATGCAGGAGGGCATCCACCATGGTGATGTCGAAGCCGGGCACGACGATGCGCGCCTGTGACGAGATCATGGCGAACGCTGCCGGATTGTAGATGAAGGTGCGCACCGCCAAAGTGCCGAGGATGACCGACATCATCAGGGCAGAGCTCGTCTTGCCCTTCTCCAGATTCAGGGCGTTGCAAATGCCGAAGATGAGCGTCCCCATGATGACATACGCGAAGCCGAAGGTGATGAAGCTCAGGATCACACCGGCGATGAAACTGCCTATCATGAGTCCCTTGAAACTGCCTCCGACACGGTAGATGCAGTAATAGGCGATCCTGCGCAGCAGTCCCACTTCTTCAAGGGCATTGGCGAAAACAAAGGCGCCGAACACCATGAAGACCGTCGTATTGGTAAAGCCGGAAAATGCTGTGTTGAAATTTGCCACACCAAAAAAGGCCCAGCATGCCGGCATAAGTATGGCTGGTATGATATTGTCAAAAAATTCAAATGCGATAACAAGTAAAAAGAATATAGTGATAACAGAAAACTTCTTTACCGTATCGGTATATAGTTCATTTGAAGGTATTATCAGCAAAATTAAAGGAATAAGTATGGTTATGATCCACTTTATCAGTGATACCCTGTTCACACTTGCACCGTGATTTGTTGACATGATATCCTCCTGAACTATGAAGCATATGACATGTATACAATAAATATACGTTTATGATTTGTTCGAAATCAAATGGTAATTATTCATAATGGGCAAGAGCATTATAACTTGCCGTTATAATGTTCACCGGTATCTTTTTTGAGATACTCGCGTCAGCTGGTGTGCTTCTTTGGAGAGCAGAGGAGGGAGAACAAGGGGCTTTTGCTCTTGTCTGGACGCCGGGCGGGATGTTTTTTATACAGGAAAGGCCCCGTGCGGGCTTTTTTCCTGTTTTTGCCATGACATGCCGCCGGAGCACGCCGGGGCATCCACTCTTTCCAAGGAAGACGCCATTGAAATGCAAGATCTGCAAGGCGACGGCCGTGGTGGCCCTGCGCAGCCACAACGCCGCCTTCTGCCCCGACTGTTACCTCAAGTTCTTTGCCCGTCAGGTGGAAAAGGGCATCGAAGGCCAAAAGCTCTTCACCCGTGACGAACGCATCCTGGTGGCCCTTTCGGGCGGCAAGGATTCGCTGGCCCTGATGCTGGAGCTTTCCCGGCAGGGCTATGACGTCACCGGCCTGCATATCGACCTGGGCATCCCGGAATCCTCGCCCGTGGCCCGCGGCGTGGTGGAGCGCTTTTGCGCCAAGCACGGCCTGAAGCTCATGGTCAAGGAACTGGCCGCCGAGGGCCTGGCCATCCCGCTGGTCAAGGAGCGCCTCAACCGTCCCGTCTGCTCGGCCTGCGGCAAGATCAAACGGCATTTCTTCAACAAGGTGGCCCTGGACGAAGGTTTCGACGCCCTGGCCACGGGCCACAACCTGGATGACGAGGTGGCGCGCCTGTTCAGCAATACCCTGCGCTGGGACACGGCCTATCTTTCGGACCAGGGCCCGCGCCTGGACGGCGAAGACGGCTTTGCCCGCAAGGTCAAGCCCCTGTGGCGCCTGACGGAGTTCGAGACCGCCAACTACGCCTTCCTCATGGGCATCGAGCACCACTATGCCCCCTGCCCCTACAGCCCCGGCGCCAGCTTCAGCACGCTCAAGGCCCTGTTGCAGCGTCTGGAAGCGGCCATGCCCGGCCGCAAACTGGACTTCTATCAGGGCTTCCTGGCCCGCGCCCGGCCGGTGTTCGCCCGGCGCGAGGCCGAAGAGGGCGTGGAACTGGCGCCCTGCACCAGCTGCGGCTATCCCACCTCGTCCGGCGACATGTGCGGCGTGTGCCGCATCCGTGAAGCCCTCAAGGACAGCAAATAGCCTTGGCTGCTCCAGAAAGATCATGGCGGGGAGGGGCGGCGCCCCTCCCTGTCTTTGCCTTCTTCCCCGCCCGGAGACCGCTGCGCTCGCACAGGGCCGGGGATTTGTCCGGAGCACCGGCAGCCTTTCCCCGGCTGTGCATGCGCCGGAGCCTCCATGCCCGGCCTTGTTTGACGGCAGGCTGTACGGCGGCCGGGGCCATGATCGTCAGGGAGGCCCGTCATGGGCGTCGCTGAATATGTCCGGGCCCTGCTGGCCTCGGACAAGCTGGGGCCGCAGGTACGGCATCACCGCTGCGAGCCCGCACGGGCGGCCGTCTATGCGGAAAGCCGCCTGCCCTGGCCCGCGGCCATCCGGCGCACGCTGGAGGAGCGCGGCCTGAGCGGCCTTTACAGCCATCAGGCCCTGGCCACGGACCATATCCGCGCCGGGCATTCCGTGGTGGTGGCCACGCCCACGGCCAGCGGCAAGAGCCTCATCTACAATCTGCCGGTGCTGGAGCGCCATCTGCGCGACAGCGAGGCCCGCGCCCTCTATCTTTTCCCGCTCAAGGCCCTGGCCCAGGACCAGCTGGCCGGGCTGCAGCGCCTGGTCTCCGGCTGGCCCGAGGAGGCCCGGCCCACGGCCGCCCTCTATGACGGCGACACCAGCGACCATTTCCGGCGCAAGATCCGCCGCGACCCGCCCACGGTGCTCATCAGCAATCCCGAGATGCTGCACCTGGCCCTGCTGCCGCACCATGAGCAGTGGGCCCCCTTCCTGGCCGGGCTGTCCCATATCGTGGTGGACGAGGCCCACACCTACCGCGGCGTGTTCGGGGCGCACATGGCGGGCGTGTTCCGCCGCCTCAACCGGCTGGCCGCCCATTACGGCGCTACGCCGTCCTATGTTTTTTGCACGGCCACGGTGGGCAATCCCGGCGAGCTGGCCGCGTCGCTCTCCGGCCTCGACCTGCTGCCCGGCCGCCAGTCGCCCGTGGTGGTGGACCAGTCCGGCGCGCCGCAGGGCGCACGGCATTACGTCTTCCTCGATCCCGACCAGAGCCCGGCCACGGCGGCCATCGATCTGTTGCGGGCCGCGCTGGCACGCAAGCTGCGCACCATCGTCTACTGCCGTTCCCGCCGCATGACCGAGCTGGTCAGCCTGTGGGCCGGGAGCCTTTCCGGGCCGTGGGCGGACCGCATCTCCGCCTATCGTGCGGGATTCCTGCCCGAGGAACGCCGCCAGATCGAGGCCCGCATGGCCTCGGGCGAGCTGCTGGCCGTGGTCAGCACCAGCGCCCTGGAGCTGGGCATCGACATCGGCGGGCTGGATGTCTGCATTTTGGTGGGCTATCCGGGCACCATCATGTCCACCCTGCAGCGGGGCGGGCGCGTGGGCCGGGCGCAGCAGGAGTCGGCCGTGGTGCTGGTGGCGGGCGAGGACGCGCTGGACCAGTATTTCATGAGCCATCCCGAAGACTTTTTCAGCCGTCCGGCGGAAAAGGCCGTGGTCAACCCCTGGAACGAGGTCATCCTGGCCCGGCATCTGGAGTGCGCGGCCGCCGAGCTGCCCCTGTCCGCCCGCGATCCCTGGCTGGTCCCGGCCCCGGCGCAGGAGGCCCTGCGCGATCTGGCGGCCCAGGGGCTCCTGCTGCTCTCCGCCGACGGCAGCCAGTGGCTGGCCGCCCGCAAGCGGCCGCAGCGGCTGGTGGACTTGCGCGGGGCGGGCCGGAGCTTCGTCATCGAGGACAGCGAGGGCACGGTCATCGGTTCCGTGGACGGCTTCCGGGCCTGGCGCGAGACCCATGTGGGCGCGGTCTACCTGCACCGGGGCCGCAGCTATGTCATCGAGGAGATGGACCCGGCAGCGGGCCGGGTGCGGGCCCGTCAGGCCAAAGTGGACTGGTTCACGCGGGTGCGCGGCCACAAGAGCACGGACATCCTTGAGGAGCTGGAGCGCCGTCCCCTGGGGCGCGGCGTGGTCTGCCGGGGACGTCTGCGCATCATCGACACCATCACCGGCTACGAGAAGCGCAGCACGCGCGACAACCGCCTGCTGACCATCGTGCCGCTGGAAGCGCCACCGCAGATCTTTGAGACCGAGGGCCTGTGGTACGTCATCCCCGAGAGCTGCCGCCAGCGTCTGGAAGAGGATTTCGTGCACTTCATGGGCTCCATCCATGCCTGCGAACATACGGCCATCGGCATGCTGCCCCTGCTGGTCATGGCCGACCGTAACGACTTCGGCGGCATCTCCATCCCGCTCCATCCCCAGACCGGCCTGGCCTGCGTCTTCATCTACGACGGCCTGCCCGGCGGCGCGGGCCTGACGCGTCAGGCGTTCGGCCATGCCCGCGAGCTGCTGGAGGTCTGTGCGGCGGTCATCGAGGCCTGCCCCTGCGAGGACGGCTGTCCTTCCTGCGTGCATTCGCCCAAGTGCGGCTCGGGCAACCGGCCCATCAGCAAGGCCGGGGCCCTGCGCCTGATCCGCGATCTGCTGGCGCCTGGTACGGATGCCGAGGGCGAGGCCCTGTGCGCCGACCTGCGCATCAGCCCGCCGCCGGAACTGCTGCCTCCCCGGCCTGTGGACGAGCCCGCGGCCCCGGTGCCGCCGCCCGTGCCGGACATGGCGGCCATCATGGCGGCCTGGGCCGGACAGGCCCCCACCACGGCCCCGGCGGGAGCTGCGGGACAGGCCGGGCCGGGTGCCCGGACAAGCGCCGCTGGAGCCGGAGGAGCCGGGACGGTGGCTTCGGAAGGCGTTCTTTCGCAGGAGGAGCGTATCGAGGGCCGCGGAGGAGAGGTCTTTGTGGCCGGTACGAGCCCGCAGACCAGCGCATCCGCCGCAGCCGGGAAGCCTTCCGGCAAACAGGTGGCCCTTCCGCCCCCGTCATCCCCGGTGGCAGGACGGAAGACCGGCGGGGCCACGGCGGCAACAGCCACCCCGTCGATTATGCAAAAGCCGGGGCTCATGGCTCCCGCCGTAGCTGTCGGTGATGTGGGCAACGTCCGTGTCCGTCCCGAGCCCGGTGTGGGCGCGGTGGGCAGGCCGCCGGAACATTATCTGGTCTTCGACGTGGAGACCCGGCGCAGCGCCGCCGAGGTGGGCGGCTGGAACAGGGCCGACCGCATGGGCGTGAGCATCGCCGTGGCCTATGACAGCCGGGCCGACGATTTCTTCACCTATACGCAGGAGGCCCTGCCGGAGCTCTTTGCCCGCATGCGGGCCGCGCAGCTGGTGGTGGGCTTCAACTCCTTCCGCTTCGATTACGCGGTGCTCTCGGCCTTCGCGCCCTTCGAGCTGCGGGCCCTGCCGGGCCTTGACCTCTTGCGCCGGGTGCAGGACAGTCTCAAGTACCGCGTGTCCCTGGACAATCTGGGGCAGGCGACCCTGGACGAGCCCAAGAGCGCCGACGGCCTGCAGGCCCTGCGCTGGTGGCAGGAAGGGCGGCTGGACGACATCGCCGCCTACTGCCGCAAGGACGTGGACCTGACGCGGCGGCTCTACCTTTTCGGGCTGGAACACGGCTGGTTGCTTTTCACCAACAAGGCCGGGCAGCGTGTGCGCGTGCCCGTGGATTTCAGGCAGTGACGATGGAGACGGCGGAAAAGATCATCCAATGGCGGCGGGAGCTGCACCGGCACCCGGAAGAAGGTTGGACGGAATTCTGGACCACGGGCTTCGTGGCCCGGCAGCTGGCGGACATGGGCCTTGCCCCGCGTGTGGGGCAGGAGGTCATCGACCCTGCCGCACGCATGGGCCTGCCCGCGCCCGAGGTCGAAGCCCGGGCCCGGCAGCGGGCGCTGGCGGAAGGGCTGGAGCCATACTGGCTGGAGCGCATGGGCCGGACCACGGGCCTGGTGGCCGATGTGGGCCCGGCGGACGCGCCGCTGGCGCTGGTGCTGCGCTGCGACATGGACGCCCTGCCGCTTATGGAAGCGCAGGAGGCTTCCCACCGGCCCGTGCGCGAGGGCTTCGTCTCCCGGCATGAAGGCCTGTGCCATGCCTGTGCCCATGACGGCCATATGGCTCTGGGCCTGGGGCTGGCGGCCCTGCTGACGGCTCCGGGCGCGGCCCCCCTGCGGCGGCGTGTGCGTCTGCTGTTCCAGCCTGCCGAGGAAGGCGTGCGCGGTGCGGCGTCCATGGTCTCCCATGTGGCGGGGGCGCGGCATTTCCTGGCCGTGCATATCGGTCTGGGAGCCCCGCACAGCGGCGATCTGGTCACCGGCGTGGGCGCTTTTCTGGCTACCAGCAAATTCGATGTCCGCTTCACGGGCCGGGCGGCCCATGCGGGCGCTGCCCCCGAACAGGGACGGGATGCCCTCAAGGGCGCGGCGTCGGCCCTGCTGGGCCTGCACGCCCTGCCGCGTCATGGCCACGGCACCAGCCGCATCTGTGTGGGACGTCTGGAAGGCGGCAGCAGCCGCAATACCGTGCCTGCCTCGGCCTTCATGGCCTGCGAGACGCGCGGCAACAACAGCGAGGTCAACGACGACATGCTGCGGCGTGCTCGGGACGTCATCGCGGGCGCGGCCGCCATGCACGGGCTGGAATGGCAGCTCGATGTGGTGGGTGGTGCGCCTTCGGCGGCGAGCGATGCGGCCTTCGCAGATCTGCTGGCCCGCTGTGCCCGGGAACTGCCGCCCGATGCCCGGGGCGGGGGCTGCTTCCCGCTGCCCCGGATCCGCGAGCAGGGCGATATGGGCGCCAGCGATGACGCCACGACCCTGATGCGGGCCGTGCAGGCAGAGGGCGGGCTGGCGGCCTATGCCTTCCTGGGGGCCGATCTGGCGGCCGGGCACCATCAGCCGGGCTTCGATTTCGACGAAGCCGTGCTCTGGCCCGGTGTGCGCTGGCTGGAAAAGATCTGCCGGGAGCTGGCCGGCTAGGACGTGGCCGTCCATACGGAAGGCCGCCTCTGGCGGGCTTGCGGGAAAAGCGACCGTTCGGAAGATGCCGTCGCGGCGACGTGAAAAGGCCCCGCAGGCCTGCGGGATCGGGGGATGCCGCCACGTGGCGCGCAGCTGCCCTGATTTTTCTACATTTGGGAATATTTTTTATAATTACCTGTATGCGCAGGATAATTTTTTGATGGAGCCCCTGCCCTCATCGGCAGGGCCTGTGGAAAAATGCTGTTTTCCACATTCGGGTCGAAAAATAACAGCCCCTGCTGCTGTCTGTTCTGTCAATAGCTTGAGATAACAGGAAAAATCTTTACGGCATGCCTTCTGCATCATGTCCGGCATCCCGGACGCCGCCATCCGGCAAAGGCGTCGGGCAGAGCAGGAGATGCACGATGGAAAGACGAAGGTTCCTGTATTCGGCACTGGCCGCAGCCTCGCTGGCGGCCATCCCGGCCGCGCGGAGCAGCGCCGCCGCCACTACGACAGCACGCAGGGAAGGGAGCGCGCCCATGACACCTTCCCAGAGACAGAACCCCATGAGCTGCAACGGCATGGTCACGTCGCCGCACTATCTGGCCAGCCAGGCCGGGCTGGACATCCTGCGGCGCGGCGGCACGGCCATCGATGCGGCTGTGGCCACGGCCGCCACCCTGGCCGTGGTCTATCCGCAGATGTGCACGCTGGGCGGCGACAATTTCTGGCTCATCCATGATGCCCGCACGGGCAAGATGAAGGGCCTCAATGCCAGCGGCCGCGCCGGGGAAAAGGCCAGCATCGACTTTTACCGCAGCCGGGGGCTGAGCAAGGTGCCGGCGCGCGGCTATCTGGCCGCCAATACCGTACCGGGCGTGGTCTCGGGCTGGGACGAGGCCTGGAAGTACAGCCGGTCGGCCCTGGGCTCGCAGCTTTCCTTCGCCTCCCTGCTGGACACGGCGCGCGAGCTGGCGGAGCGGGGCTTCCCGGTCAGCACGTCACTGGCGTACTGGAGCGGGGTGGACACCGACCCCACGGATCAGGAATTCCGCGATCTGCAGCGCTATCCGGGCTTTGCGGCCACCTATCTCAGGGATGGCAAGCCCTACGGGCTGGGCGAGGTCATGCGCCTGCCCGAGCTGGCGGCCACGCTGGCCCTGCTGGCGGACAAGGGCGCGGACGAGTTCTACAAGGGCTCCATCGCCGCGGCCATAGCGGCGGATCTGGAAGAGAACGGCGGCCTGCTCACCGTGCGGGACTTTGCCCGGCATACGGCCGACTGGGTGGAGCCCATCTCCGTGCCGTACCGCGACTGCCGGGCCTGGAACCTGCCGCCCAACACCCAGGGCATGGCCTCGCTGGAGATCCTGAACATCCTCAACAACTTCGACCTGTCGCAGATACGGGAAGGCAGCGCGGACTATTACCACCTCATCATCGAGGCCACCAAGGAGGCCTTCCTCGACCGCGATACCTACCTTTCCGACCCGGCCTTCGTGGACATCCCGCTGGAACGCCTGCTCTCGGACGGGCACGGCAAGCGGCAGGCCGCCCGCATCCGCATGGACAGGGCCGCCACCAGCCTTGCGCCGCTGGACCCCAAGGGCGACACCATCTGGCTGGGCGTGGTGGACGGGCAGGGCAATGCCGTCTCCCTGATCCAGAGCATCTACCATGACTTCGGCTCCGGCATCGTGCCCCGGGGCACGGGCGTGCTGCTCCAGAACCGGGGCAGCTTCTTCTCCCTCGACCCTGCGCACGTCAACCGCCTTGAGCCCGGCAAGCGTACCTTCCACACCCTGAACCCGGCCATGCTGACCAGGAACGGCAAGCCTTTCCTCGTTTACGGCACCATGGGCGGCGAGGGCCAGCCCCAGACGCAGGCCGCCATCGCCACCCGCGTGCTGGATTACGGCATGACCCCGCAGGAAGCCATCGACGCGCCCCGCTGGCTGTACGGCCGCACCTGGGGCAAGTCCAGCAACGACCTCAAGCTGGAGGGCCGCATCTCCGCTGACGTGGCCGACGAGCTGGCCCGGCGCGGGCACCCCGTGCGCCGGGTGGAGGACTATACCGATACCATGGGCCATGCGGGCGCCATCCGCATCGATCCGCAGACAGGCGTGCTGCAGGGCGGTACGGACCCGCGCGGCGACGGCCTGGCCTGCGGCTATTAGGCGGACGGCAGCTCCCGTTCCCGTGGAGCCGCTGCCGGTATGACGGCCGCATCTGGCCGCCCGGGTTCCCGGACTGGACGCAGCACCCCCTCGGGAAGCGCTGTGAGGTAGAAAGGTCTCAACGAAACAAACATAAAAAGCCCCGGCAATGCCGGGGCTTTCGTCTTTTTTAGCCGGTCCCGTGGGAAAGGGGGCCCTTCCCCCGGCAGCCGTTACGCATCGGCCTATGGGCAGTCCGCAGTGATGGCGGTTCAATACAGTTTTTCCAGATCCTTCTCATCCATGCCGTAGGTATGTTCCGTCGCCGGGAAGGTCCCTGCGCGCACCTCGTCGGCATAGGTCTGGAAAGCCTGGCGCATGGCCGCGCCCAGCTCGGCATAATGTTTGACGAATTTGGGCGAGAGACCGTCTACCATGCCCAGCATGTCCTGCCAGACCAGCACCTGGCCGTCGCAGTCCGGGCCCGCGCCGATACCGATGGTGGGCACGCTGACGCTGCGGCTGACCAGCGCGGCCAGCGGTGCGGGCACGCATTCCAGCACGATGGCGAAGACCCCCGCCTGTTCCAGTGCCCGGGCATCGTCCAGCAGGGTCTGTGCGGCTTCACGGCCCCGGCCCTGGACCTTGTAGCCGCCCATGCTGTGCAGGGATTGCGGCGTGAGGCCCAGATGCCCCATGACCGGGATGGACGCCCGCACGATGGCTTCCACCTGCGGGCAGAAATGGCGGCCGCCTTCCAGCTTCACGGCCTGGGCCCGGCCTTCCTGCACCAGGCGTCCGGCATTGGCGCAGGCCTGCTGCGGCGACAGGTGGTAGGACATGAAGGGCATGTCGCAGACCAGCAGGGGCTTGGTCAGGCCCCGGGACACGGCGGCGCAGTGATGGATCATCTGCTCCATGGTCACGCTCAGGGTATCGGGCTGCCCCAGCATGACCATGCCCAGGGAATCCCCCACCAGCACGGCATCCACATGATCGTCCATGAGCCGGGCGACGGTGGCGTCATAGGCCGTGAGCATGGCCAGTTTGCGTTGCCCCTTGGCCTGGCGGAAGGTGACGGCGGTCTGTTTCATGGCAGTGCTCCCTTGCTGCGGGCGGGGCATGACCGCCCGGGAAAAACGGGCCGTGGCCCGGGTAGGAAAAGAAAAGGCGGGGAAAGGACGCATGTCCTTCCCCCGCCCTGATATGGACAGGATGGCTAGAAGCCTTCTTCCAGCGGCGGCCAGACCAGCCAGGGGCCGTCGGGCGTCACGGTCTTGCGGTCGGCCGGGGCCAGGAAGACCTGGCGGCCTTCCACGCGCAGGCGGCCTTCGGCCAGCCATTGCAGGGCCTGCGGGTAGATGCGGTGCTCCAGCGGATGGATGCGGTTCATGAGGTCGTCCAGTTCCTCGCCGGCATTGGCAGGCACGGCGGCCTGGATGATGACCGGGCCGCTGTCCACCAGCTCTTCCACGAAGTGCACGGTGCAGCCCGTGATCTTCACGCCGTAGGCCTGGGCATCGGGACCGCCGTGGGCGCCCGGGAAGCTGGGCAGGATGGCGGGGTGGATGTTGATGACCCGGCCGGGGAAGGCCTGGAGGAAGGTGCTGGTCAGCAGGCGCATATAGCCCGCCAGCACCACATATTCCGCGCCGGACGCCTTGATGGCGGCCACCATATCGCGGTCGAAGCTCTCGCGGTCGGCAAAGGCCTTGTGGTCGATGCAGACATGCGGGATGCCGGCCTTTTCGGCGCGTTCGAAGACCTTGGCGCCGGGACGGTTGCCCGCGATGAGGCGGATGTCGATGTCCAGCACGCCCTGGGCGGCCTTGTCGATCATGGACTGGGCGTTGGTACCGCTGCCGGAAGCTAGGATGGCGATTTTCAGGGCCATGGTTTACCTCTGCGGGCTGTAGTGGGCTTTCAGGGCCTCCACCAGTGCGGGGATGGTGTAGGCCTCGGGCTGGATGTGGCAGGGCAGGCCGTTGTCGGCCAGGGTCTTGGCCGTGACCGGGCCGATGGCGGCCAGCTTCACTTCAGGATGGGCGCGCAGCTCGTCCGCCGGGATCAGGGAGAGGAAGTTCTCCACCGTGGAGGAAGAGCCGAAGGTCACGCAGTCCAGGGTGCCGTTCTGCATGGCGGCCAGCACTTCGTCCTTGCGGGCGGCGGCGGGCACGGTCTCGTAGGCGGCGATGACGTCCACCTGCGCCCCGGCCTTGCGCAGCTCGTCGGGCAGCACCTCGCGGGCCTTGGCGGCGCGGGGCAGGAGCATCTTGACGCCGGCCACGGGGCCCATGGCCAGCAGGCCTTCCACCACGCCCTCGGCCACATAGCGGGCCGGGATGAAGTCGGGCTCGATGCCGCGCTCGCGCAGGGCGTCGGCCGTGGCGGGGCCGATGGCCGCCACCTTGCACTGGCCGATGGCGCGGCTGTCACGGCCGCAGGCGGCCAGGCGCTTCCAGAAGTGGCGCACGCCGTTGACCGAGGTGAAGATGATCCAGCCGTATTCGGCCAGACGGGCCACGGCGGCGTCCAGCTCGCTGTAGTCGGCCAGGGGGCTGATCTCGATGGTGGGGCACTGGATGACGTTGGCGCCCAGTTCGGTCAGGCTTTGGGCCAGGCCGCTGGCCTGTTCGCGGGCGCGGGTGACCACGATGCTGCGGCCGTACAGCGGGCGCTGTTCGAACCAGCCCAGCTGGTCGTGCAGGGAGCAGACCTTGCCCACCACGATGACCGAGGGATTGCTGAATTTGTTGTCCACGGCGGCCTGGGGCAGGGTGGAGATGGTGGCCACCAGGCTGCGCTGGTAGGGCGTGGTGCCGCGGTAGACCAGAGCGGCCGGGGTATCGGGATCCATGCCCGCGTCCAGCAGATGCCGGGCGATGTCGGGCAGGTTCTTCATGCCCATGACGAAGACCAGGGTGGAGGCGCTGGCGGCCAGGGCCTTCCAGTTGTGCACGGAACCGGGCTTGTCCGGGTTCTCGTGGCCGGTGATGATGGTCACCGACGAGGCGAAGTTGCGGTGGGTCAGCGGGATGCCCGCATAGGCCGGGGCCGCGATGGTGCTGCTGATGCCGGGCACTTCCTCAAAGGGCACGCCGGCGGCCAGCAGTTCTTCGGCTTCTTCGCCGCCGCGGCCGAAGATGTAGGGGTCGCCGCCCTTGAGGCGGGCCACCACCTTGCCTTCCTTGGCCTTGCGCACCAGCAGGGCGTTGATCTCGTGCTGGGGCAGGGCATGGTTGCCCGCCACCTTGCCCACGTAGATGCGCTCCGCATCGGGGCGGGCATGGCCCAGCAGCGAGTCGTTGGCCAGTGCGTCATAGACCACCACGTCCGCGCAGGCCAGCGCGTCACGGCCCTTCAGGGTCAGCAGCCCGGCATCGCCGGGACCGGCTCCGATAAGATAGACCTTCATTTATACGCCTCCACGCGCCAGTTCCAGCAAGGTGCGGGCGCCGAAGCCCGTGGAACCCACGGGGCAGAGCGCCGTCTTCTTGGTTGCCCAGTCCACGCCGGCGATGTCCAGATGCGCCCAGCGCACGCCCTCACGCACGAAATGCTTGAGGAAGAGCGCCGCGTGGATGGCCCCGCCTTCGCGCGGGCCCATGTGGCAGATGTCCGCCACCTCGCTCTTGAGGTTGTCTTCGTAGCCCTTCCACAGGGGCAGGGGCCAGTAATTCTCACCGCCCACGGCACCGGCGGCACGGATGTGCTCGGCCAGGGCGTCGTCATCGCAGAACAGGCCCGCCACCTGCGTGCCCAGGGCCACGGCGCAGGCGCCGGTCAGGGTGGCGATGTCCACAACGGCCGCGGGCGTCCACTGCTTCTGGGCGTAATCCAGGGCGTCGCACAGGGCCAGACGGCCTTCGGCGTCGGTGTTCTGGATCTCCACGGTATCGCCGGAAGCGGCGCGCACCACGTCGCCGGGGCGCATGGCATTGCCGCCGGGCATGTTCTCGGCGCAGGCCATGATGCCCACCACGCGGCGGGGCAGCTCGTCCCCGGCGCAGGCCACCAGCGTGGCCAGCACGGCGGCGGCCCCGCTCATGTCGCCCTTCATGGCGTGCATGTTGGCAGCGGGCTTGAGGCAGATGCCGCCGGTATCGAAGGTGATGCCCTTGCCCACCAGCACCAGGGGCTTTTCCTGCTCATGGCCCTCGGGAGCATGCTCCAGCACGATGAGGCGCGGCGGACGGGCAGAGCCCTGGCCCACGGCCAGCAGGCAGTTCATGCCGGCTTCGGCCAGATCCTTCTCGTCCAGCACGGTGCACTTGAGACCGGCATCGGCGGCCAGCTTCTGCGCTTCTTCGGCCAGCAGGGCGGGAGAGAGCAGGTTGGACGGCGTGTTGTCCAAACGGCGGGCCAGGCACACGGCCTCGGCCGCGCGTTCGCCGCGGCGGGCGGCCTGCTGGCCGCCGTCGGGCACGAAATCGCCCTCAAAGGCCACGGCCAGCCACTGGGGAGCCGCGGGGGCGTCCTTGGCGGGCTTTTTGAGATCGTATTTGTACAGGGCCAGGCAGGCGGCGTAGACGCTTTCTTCCACCAGGCGCTCACGGCCGCCGGGCAGGGTGGCCAGCTGGGGTTCCAGCAGCAGGATGGATTCCAGGCCCAGTTCGTGGGCACGCTGCACACCGGTGGCCACGGCCGTGCGGATGTCGTCCGTGGTCAGGTCTTCACGGGCGCCCAGGCCGATGGCCAGCACGCGCGGCACGCGCAGTTCGGGATGGCCGTGCAGCAGGGCCTGCTGGCCCTTCTTGCCCTGGAAGTCGCGCATGGCGGGCGCGATGGCCAGCCAGGGAGCCAGATTGTCCAGCGCGGGGCAGGCTTCCAGCATGTTCTCGCCCTGGCAGACAGGCACTATGAGAATCTCGGCCTTCCACTGGTCGGGGCCGAGGCATTGAAAACGGATGTCCATAAATTTCTCCGAAGCATCGAGATGAACGGGCGTCCCGCAGCGCGGGACGGCGACGGCGGGTTGCCATCGCGAGGAGCAGAATATACGCTGTGCCGTCGTTTTTGCCAAGCCGCGAGGCGCTTTGCCGTCCCGGGGCCCTTTCCTCTCCGGCCTGTGCCGTCATCCCTGCCCATCCGCATCCCCTTTCGTCATGCTCGTCTACATTCACGTCCCGTTCTGCCGCTCCCGCTGCCGCTACTGCGCCTTCCACTCCCTGCCGCTGGGCCCTGCCTCGCCCGACAGTTCGCCCCGGGTGGCGGCCTACCGGGACAGCCTGCTGCGCGAGCTGGATCTTTGGACCGCGCGTCTGGGCAGGCGGCCGGTGGAGAGCGTCTTTTTCGGCGGCGGGACGCCCAGCCTGCTGCCGCCCGACTTCCAGGCCGCCGTGCTGGAGCGCATCGACCGGCATTTCCATCTGGCGGCCGGGGCCGAGATCAGCATGGAGGCCAATCCCGAATCCCTGCTGGCCCGCCGGGCCGTGGACGGCTATCTGGCCGCGGGCATCAACCGCATCTCCATGGGCGTGCAGAGCATGGACGACAGTTTCCTTTCCCTGCTGGGGCGGCCGCACCGGCGTACCGACGTGCTGCGGGCCGTGGAGCATCTGCGGGCCGCGGGCTGCCGCAATCTGGGGCTGGACCTCATGTGGGGCCTGCCGGGACAGGATGCGGCCCACTGGCTGGCCACGCTGGAAGATGCCCTTGCCCTGGAGCCGGAGCATGTCTCGGCCTATGGCCTGACGCTGGAAGAAGGCACGCCGCTGGAGCGCGACTGGAGCGCCGGGCGTCTTTCCCTGCCCGAAGATGACGAGCAGGAACGCATGTATCTGGAAGGCATCCGCCTGCTGGCCGCACACGGCCTGGAACAGTACGAGATCTCCAACTACGCCCGCCCCGGCTTTTTCAGCCGCCATAATATGGGCTACTGGACGGGTGCCGACTATCTGGGCCTGGGCCCGGCGGCCACGTCCACCCTGGAGGGCCGCCGCTGGACCGATACGCCCGATCAGGCGCGCTGGCAGGCCGACATCGACGCCGGACGTCCCGACCATGATGCCGAGGCCATCACGCCGCGCATCCGGCTGGAGGAGCGGCTCATGCTTTCCCTGCGCACCTGCGCGGGCTTCGGGCTGGCGGAATACACGTCCCTCAGCGACCGGGATTTCATGGCCGACCACGGCGACTGGTGCCGCGAGCTGGTCGCCGCCGGGCTGGCCCGTCTGGACGGGGACAGGCTGGCGCTCACACCGCAGGGCCTGCTGGTCTCCAATGCCGTGGTGGCCGATCTGTTCGAGCGTCTGGACGAGCTGGGGATGTAAAGAGATCTGTTGGGCGGGCGAGGGGAGAGGGACACCCTTTTGGAAAAGGGTGCTCCCTCTCCCCTCGTGCTCCCCTCTCCCTTCCCAAAACCTTTGCTCCGGTCTCTGGACGATGCCGGGAGCGCCCCGGGCAGCCGTTGGCGTTGGTCTCCCGAAAGGACTGCGGCAGGTGGAGGGGGGCGGGATATTTCTAAAATACGCTGCAGATAGCGTCGAAGGCAGACATCGTCCCGATAAAAACGGCCGGCATCCTTTGCAGGATGCCGGCCGTTTTTAGGTGTTGCGATGCTGTGGACCCGGGCGCCATCAGGATGGCGGGGGACACGTCCCTCCCGGCGAAAGTGCGCTGGAGAGAGGGAGTTTGAGGGGGCTCCCCTCAAACCATGCCTGCCGCCGCAGGGGCCTTGCCTAGAATTCCAGGCTGCCGGGAGTGCGGGGGAAGGGGATGACGTCGCGGATATTGGTGATGCCGGTGAGCATCATCAGCAGGCGTTCGAAGCCCATGCCGAAACCGGCGTGGGGCACGCTGCCGAAGCGGCGCAGATCCAGATACCACCAGTAGTCCTCGGGCTTCTGGCCCATCTCGGCGATGCGGGCCAGCAGCTTGTCCAGGCGCTCTTCACGCTGGGAACCGCCGATGAGCTCGCCGATGCGGGGCACCAGCACGTCCATGGCCGCCACGGTCTCGCCGTCGTCATTGCCGCGCATGTAGAAGGCTTTGATCTCCTTGGGATAGTCATAGACGATGACGGGACGGCGGAAGTGTTCTTCGGCCAGGAAGCGCTCGTGCTCGGTCTGCAGGTCCACGCCGAAGGCCACGGGGAAGGTGAACTCCTTGCCGCTGTCTTCCAGGATGTGGATGGCTTCCCGGTAGGACACGCGGGCAAAGGGCTGGGCCAGCATGCCCTTCAGGCGGTCGATGAGGCCCTTGTCCACGAAGTTGTCGAAGAGCTTGAGGTCGCTCTCGCAGCGGGTCAGGGCATGGTCCACCACATGGCGGGTCAGGCCTTCGCCCAGCTCCATGATGTCTTCCAGTTCGGCAAAGGCCATCTCGGGCTCGATCATCCAGAACTCGGCGGCGTGGCGCGGGGTGTTGGAGTTCTCGGCGCGGAAGGTGGGGCCGAAGGTGTAGACGCGGCCCAGGCCCAGGGCTAGGGCTTCGGCTTCCAGCTGGCCGGACACGGTCAGGTTGGCCTGACGGCCGAAGAAGTCCTTGGAAAGATCCTTTTCACCGGCGGGCAGGGCGGTCACGCGGAACATCTCGCCCGCGCCCTCGCAGTCGGAACCGGTGAGGATGGGCGTATGCACCCAGGAAAAGTGCTGGCTGTGGAAGTAGTCATGCACGGCGCGCGCCGCTTCGGAGCGGATGCGGAAGGCCGCGCCGTACTTGTTGGTGCGCATGCGCAGGTGGGCGATGCCGCGCAGGAACTCGTCGGAGTGGCGCTTCTTCTGCAGGGGGAAGGATTCGGGATCGGCCAGGCCGAACACGCGGATGCTCTCGGCACGCACTTCCCACTTCTGTCCCTTGCCGGGGGAGGCCACCAGCTCGCCGGTGACGGCCACGGAAGCGCCGGTGTTGGCATCGCCCAGGCCTTCGTGGGCGGCGGTGCCCGCATCCACGATGCACTGCATGTTGGTCAGGCAGGAACCGTCGTTGATCTCCACGAAGCTGAAGTCCTTGGCATCGCGGCGGGTGCGGATCCAGCCGCAGACGGTGATCTGGCGCTGCGGGGCCTCGGAGGCCAGGGCATTGACGATAAGGGTGCGTTGCATGACGACTCCTTGTGTCGCAAAAAGGTAGAATGTGTATGGATAAGGCTCTTGCCGTATGTTCGGGACAGGGGACGCGGTCCTGTGAGCGGAACGCACCCCAACACGTTACTATAACGGCAAAGACGGCGCCCTTCAAGGCCGGGAGCCGGGGCGGTGCCGGGGGATGGCGCTTGGTTTTTGGGCAGGAACGTGCTTAGATGGAGGGATGGGACTGCCCTCCATCCCCGGCAGTCATGAAACAAGGAGACTCGGACATGAAAAAGATCGCCACGCTGGCCCTGTGCGTCCTGATGCTGGCCCTGACGGCCCCCGTGATCCAGGCGGCCACCCCCCAGGCCGGAGCGCCCAAGGCCGACAAGCCCGCCAAAGTCGATGCCCGCAGCACGCCCGTCTGGGTGGAGCTGGAAGGGACGGACAGCATCGGTGCCCGCCTGGGCATGCGCCTCAAGGAAGCCTTCAACGGCAGCAACCTCTTCAGCCTCACGGACAAGGACATGCCCAAGATGCGCCTGCTGGTGAGCACGCAGTCCGAATTCCCCGGCCGTCCGGGCGTGGGCTCCGTATACTCCATCTGCTGGACCTTCACCCAGGGCGAAGGCTACCTGGGCTATCTGCTGGCCCGCGAAGTGGGCACCCTGACCTATGAGGAGATCGACGCCCTGGTCAACCGGCTGGTGGAGCGCACCGACGGTCTCTCGGTCAAGTACAGCAACCTCTGGAAGTAGTTTTTTCTGGGAAAAGGTCGCTCTGCGCTGTTGGAAAAGCCGCTGTCCCCTTGTGGGACGGCGGCTTTTTGCATGGCAGGACATGCACGCGGGAAGATGTGTTGGCGAGGGGGAAGGAGGCCCTTTTGGCTGGCGCGACAAAAGGGCCTCCTTCCCCCTCGTGCTCCCCCTTCCTCTCCAAAACGCGCTCATGGCGTCCAGTGCTCCGCACAGGACGCGGATATCCGTCATGACGGGCGGCCGGATGAGCTGCAAGCAGCCGTGCCGTCATGGGGCAGGCCGGGACAGACGCAGGGAGCGGAGGGGGAAAAGGTCAGTTCCCCATGCGGGTGACGTGCAGGCGGGCGGCCAGGGCCTCCAGCACGCGGGCGGGCGTGACGTTGAAGCCCAGGGCCTCCTGCGCCTCGTTGAACCAGAAGCAGCACTGGACGCGCTTCTCGCGGGGCAGCAGGGCCAGGGCCGTGTCCAGGGGGCAGAGGGCGTCGTCATTGCCGGACATGACCCGGCTCATGGATTTCTGGCAGGCCAGCAGTATCTGCCCGGCCAGACGGGCGTCCAGGGCGTTGCGGGCGCCGGTGCGCTCGAACAGGCCGCGACCGCTGGTGATGAACAGGGCCAGGGCCTCTTCCCAGGGCTGGAGGGCCGGATCACGGGAGAGGCTGTCGGGCCAGGGCAGGGTCAGGCAGAGGGAGCGCGAGACCAGCGTGGGCAGGAGCTGTTCGCGCTGGGCGGCCAGCAGGACGAAGCAGGAGGAGGGCGAGGGTTCTTCCAGCGCCTTGAGCAGGGCATTGGCCGCATTGCTGCGGTTCTGTTCCACGCCCATGAGCAGCACCACGCGGCGGCCCTGACCGTGGGGAGCGTCGCGCAGCTTTTGCTTGAGCTCGCGGATGTTGTCCATGTTCAGGGCGCGGATGGGGCCGGGATGGGCCTCGTCGTCGGCATTGCTGATGCGGCCGTCGTAGGCCAGCACGTCCAGATGCTCACCGGCATCGATCTGCATGCAGGTGGGGCAGATGAGGCAGGGCCCGCCCTCGCCGCCCGGCTGCTGGCAGTTGACGCAGGCGGCCCAGTAACGGGCCGTGGCCAGGCGCTGGGGCTCGGTGCCGCCTTCCAGCAGCAGGACCTGCGGCGGGTTGGCGGCCAGGCGGTGGAGCACCTCGCGGATGCGGTCGAAGTCCGGCGTGCTGATGTCCTGGAAAAGCGGCATGGCATCCCTCGCGGTGCGGGAGCGTGACGGTCACGCACATGGCAGGGCTGCCCTGATGCGCCTCAGGCTCCACCAAAGATGGTTGGAAGGAAAAGGACCGGCCGGACAGGGCGGCATACGCCGCCGGCCGTCATGGTCCAAGCTCCCCCTGATAAAAGTTTTTGGAAAAGAGAGGGGGGAGCGCGAGGGGGGAGAGGGAGAACCTTTTTTCAAAAAGGTTTCCCTCTCCCC
>ERZ1673698.949-NODE-949-length-34399-cov-13.510686_pt1 | contig 34399 bp, 37 predicted proteins | sample MGYA00580228_ERZ1673698 | MGnify/ENA primary metagenome ERZ1673698 (study PRJEB41218, sample SAMN15661768) | gut metagenome | host: Homo sapiens | place: Canada: London | collected 2015-08-20/2019-03-30 | study: EMG produced TPA metagenomics assembly of... | reverse complement strand
TATGCCCTTATAGGGCTTTCTCAAACCACCCGTTTAACGGGTGGTTTTGATTGTTATAATTTGTTTTGCAGGCAAAATAAAAAGATTGGAGTGATCAATATGAAAAAGATTATTTTGAAATATGGCGGTATGCTTGCTGCTTTAGCAATGGTTTTCACAACGCTGACAGTGAACTCAACTTGCACTTGGATGACCTATCAGGAAGAATTGCCTGAAACAGCCAAGAAGCTTCGCAAATTCTAATGTTTCCTAAATTATCTTGTAAGATTGCAGATCGATTGGAATACTATGGCATTGTCCAAAAATCCAATAAAGCATTATATGAATATGGCCTGCGTCAGATGTTTGCAACAATTCTGAACATTCTAACAATGCTCCTGATTGGATTTATAATGGGACTTGCTGTACCGGCAATGGTTTACACAATCGCATATATCCCATTAAGAGTATATGCCGGAGGCTATCATGCTTCTACACCGCAGCGATGCTGGGCATTTTCTGCGATAATGTTATGGATTGCACTGTGTATCGTAAAATACACGCCCCAAATGTATTTTTGGGTGATTACAACATTGTCGTTGATCGCCTGCATCGTTGTTTTTTTGCTGTCGCCGGTAGAAGATCGAAATAAGAGATTGGATGAAAAAGAACATCATGTTTATCATATTCGAGCAATTGTTGTGATGACAATAGAAGCCGTTGCAGCAATCCTGCTGTTTGTCTTTCACTTCAAACAATTTGTTCTGGTATTGGAGATTGCATGGTGTTCTCTGGCAGTTATGTTGCTGTTGGGAAAAGGAAAGAATGTTTTTGAAAACAAAAAAGGAGGATGTGCATGAACAAAAAATTGACAAGAACACTTGCCGGAGCCATGTCCCTAATGTTCATGGGACAGGTCATGATTTTTGGCGACGGCAGTGCCCAAGGCCTTTTACACGCTGATACAATTGCATCTGCTGCAGAAGTGATTGAAGGAGCAAAGAACAAAGACCAGCTTGCCAAGGAATTTGAAGAAGCAACAAAAGATCTGGGAAAAGTAGATTTTTTTGATGTTGCGGATGAAAAAGAAAATGGAACTGTTGTCAATGAAGATACTGCAAAAAACGATATAGCTGTGCAATCTGATGAAGCGGGTGCAGCAGTTCAAGATCGTTCAGCAGCAGTTATGGCTGCTTCGGAGGGCGATGCTCCAGTAGGTGAATTAACTGTAACTGGTATCGTTAAACAAGGGGTTATCAATGGAATTCAAGATAAAACTCCAATTTATGTGCGTATTTTTGATGAAAACTGGAATGAACTTGAATATCAGGAACTTCAAAGCGGTGACAGTTATACTGTAACAGCAAGCAGTGGTAGTGGCATTTATCATGTCAAGTATGAAAGTGATGGTTATTTGCCGTTTTACCTGAAGGATTTTGGTACTGGTACCTATACTGTTGGATCTGGCGATTCTCGCAATGCAGTGACATTAGTTCCAGGTGATACCACTTGGAATGAAGAACACGACAACGAGTGGAGCGATGATGTCATCAATGGAAAAGACTTGGCATATGTACAGAGTTGCTTAGGAGCATATCGTGGTGATTCCGATTTTAATCCCAGTATGGATGCAGATGGTGATAATATTATTAGTCCAGCAGATTTGAAAGCATTTTGCGATTTTTATGATCATCTTGCTGATGATGAATATTATGAACTTCCACAAAATGTCCAGAATCTTGATATAAACCTAGATGGAGTAATTAATGATACGGATTATTTGCTTTTGATGGATGCTGGTGCAGGAGAAGAAGAATTAGCTGCATTTAAGGCAGAAGTTGATTCTGCAAGAGATGTAAATTCATGGGTTTATATCTATAATCATGAATTTACAGGAGATATAATCGTTAATAAGGACGATTATAATGATGGTATTGATTTGATCAATGCAGCGGCTCAGAAACGTGGACGTTCTGATAATTACTACGCATACATGGACAAAGACGACAGTGGCACAATTGATAATGCAGATGTTGCATGGTTTTCTGCCGCATACAAGGCTTCTGGCGATTTGGATTGGGATCATGCCTTTAAAAGAACACTGATCATGCAGGAAAGCGGTGCTTTTCAGGGCAGCTTAAATTTGCATGATACAGATTTGAACCTGAATGGCTGCTCTCTGTATGTAGGCGACTGTATGTCCTTTACAACTGATATTCCGAAATTTTGGTCTGGCAATCAAGGAGCAACATTGAACATCAATGGTGGCGAACTTTTGATTGAAAACAATCTGGTATTTCGCACTGCTTCTCCAGATGGTTGGGGTGGAAATGCAGGTCAATTAATGAATATTAATGGAGGATTAGTCATTATTGGCGGCGATTTCAATTTTGGTCAGGCTAATTGCTATGATACAATGTTAATGACTGTCCCTGGCGGAGAAGTTGATATTTATGGTAATTGGAATTATAACACATTGACTGACATGGAAGGTAAATGGACAGCAGGAACCATTTATTTTGAAGGGCCAACGTGGGAAGTAAATGAAAAATCTGGTGAAAAGTCTGTTTATTCTACTGGAGATCATGTGATTAGTCTTTATTATCCAGAAGGTGTACAGACAATTTTATGGGATAATCGTTACACTTATATTTATGATGAAAATGGAAATCCTACGACAAAACGGCATTTAAATTTTGATTATTATGATGAAGAATATAACATGTCTGGATTATATTTTCCATTAGGATACTCTCCTGATCGTTATCACATTCGTCCATGGTTTCCAGAAGATGATACTTCTTATGAGCCAGACTATACCCTTTATCGTAAAGGCTGGGAAATTGGTGAAGGGGTACACATTGCAACTGGAAATTATACAAAATCCTTTACCGACTTAAGTATTGAATCTCCTGGTGTAACTTCTGACTTTGTTCGCACATATAATTCCATTAGTACTGAGGAAGGCTCTTTTGGTATTGGCTGGGATTTTAATATTGATGTCAGCAAGATTGTAAAGCCGACTGCTGGGTATTATCAGGTTGTTTTGCCCGATGGCTCGAACACTACATTTAAGGATAATGGAAAAGGTGGATTTGAGTGCCTGAACACTCATAGCACTATGACAAAGTCCGGAAACGAATACACTATTACAAATGCAGCACAGTCAAAATATCACTTTAATACAAACGGCGAATTGGATTGGGTCAAAGATGCAGAAGGTAATGTTTTAACCATCTCTTCTATGACAAATAACCAGCGTATAGTGACAGATTCCACTGGCAGAACTTATACAATCATCTATAATGGCAATAAAGAACATTCTCGGATTACCAGTATTGAAGATACTACCGCAGGTCGTGTGGTTACTTATGCATATAACGGAGATTTTCAGTTGGTATCTGCAACAAGCGTATCCGGCGGAACAGAAACATATGAGTATGATAAAAAAGGTAAACTTTGCAAAATCACAAACTGTTATGATGAAGTCACAGATCAAATTTCTTATTTGGAACACGGGCAAGTAGACTGGCTTACAAATGCATCTGGATTGAAGCAGGTCTACACATATAACAAATTACAAAAGCAAACCGGCTTAAAAGAGTATGATAAAGAAGTACTTGTCAAAACATATACCTATAACTATGATGAAAAGTATGCAGTAAAGACAAATACTGTGAAAACCGATGGCCAAACCTATGAAGTGGATAAAATCACTTATAATATGGTCAATGGCAAGAATAAGTATGATGAAATATCCGAAAGCATTGATATCATGGGAAATACAACAAAGTATGAGCGTGATACTAACGGAAATGTTATCAAAACAACAAATGCTGATGGTACATGCACACTTGCCAATTACAATGATAAGAACAGTGTTATTGCAGAAGTTGACGAATCTGGGAATGCAACCATCAAAGCATATGATTCGAATGGAACTCGGCTTTTGAAGGAAGCAACCAGTCTGCATCCATTATCTCAAACTGATATCAATACAGTTACAGCAGATAATTTTGATCCGGTGAAGTATCTTGCAGCGAACGAGGCAAGTTATGCAATCACGAGTCATGAATATTATGCTGATAGTTATGTGAGTGGAATTGCAGGGTTGATTCGTGCTACAACCGACCCCGAAGGTAATGTAACTGAGTATGATTACTACAAGGATGGCGTTGGAAAAGGGCTGGTAAAATCCAAGACACTGAAGGATGGAAATACTGTTGTAAATACAGTTTCTTATGAGTATAATGCACAACTTCAAGTGTCAAAGGAAACCACCAGTTTTGACATTTCTAAAAATCTTTATTCTGTAAAGGAATATGAGTACGATAAGTTCAACAATGTTACAGTTACTAGAGATTACGGAACGGGAAGCACACCGGCGACTACCATTGCAGAATATGATTTGCTGAGCCGCAAAACTGTGGAGTATGCACCGAATTATTCTGCTGATAAGAGCCACGGCAGCTTGACAACTTATTATCCGGACGGAAACAAAAAATCAGAAACGGATGCAGAAGGTAATGTTACCTCTTATGTGTATGATGCGTATGGTAACATTACAAAGCAAACAGATCCAGACGGCACAATTAGTCTAACAGAATATGATGGATTGCAGCGAGAAAAAGCTAAATATTTTAAAGCTGATTCTGAATCTTCAAAACAGATTCAATCGACCACATCATATGAATTCATTAAAAATTATAGTGTTGATGTATATACTGGATTAGATAATAGTTCTTCTAAATCTAGTAGTGCGTTGAAAACAATAAATACTACCTATATTACTGCTGATAAGCAAGTTGTATCTGAAGTTTTGACAAGCTTCAAGCAAAAAACCATCTATGAAAAGACAAATGGTAAGATAAAGAAAACAAATGCTTATTATGCAAATGGTGAGATTGCACGTGAAATTGATGCACTTGGCAATATTACCAAATATGAGAATACAACTTTAGAATCTGCTAATGGAATTTGTAAAGTTAGTAGAACATATACACCTTTTAACACTAAAACTGATGGATCAGTCAACTATTCTATTACAGAAAATCAGTATGACAAGAATGGCAATGTAACGCTGGCAAAGTAAACTGTTCAAAAGCAGGATTCGGATACAATAAAATATAGTGTAACTGAAAATCAGTACAATGCACAGGGCTTGCTGACACAGGTAACATTGAGTGATGGTACGTCCAATAGTGAGAAGAACATCACAAAATATCTGTATAACAATGCTGGCATTCAAACAACAATGCTAACTGGACTACATGCAGATTCGGATTCAGATTACTTGAAAACGAACTATGAGTATGATGCATGGGGTCATTTGGTAAAGACAACTGACAGCACAGGTTATGACTCTGGAATAACAACATATGATCTAAATGGCAATGCTTTAACAGTAACAGACGCAAATGGAAATGTTACCACAAATACATATGATTCTTTAAATCGTATATTAATAGCTAATACAGTTCATTCTAATGATTCATCTAAAAATGTAAATAAGTCATATGAATATGACGAAATGGGAAGAGTACAGTGTATCAACATCAATAATGAGCAAACGCTGTATCTTTATGATGATCTTGGAAGAAAAATCACAGAGGAAAGCAGTACAGGTTTCAAGGGCTATTATTATGAGGGTATTTCTCAAAATGTAAGTTCTTATTTTATCGGACGCAATCATCAAATTGTATATGAAAATATTTTTTATACCTATGATGATGAAATGCGTGTGGTTCAGGTTAAGGAAGGTGGAAATCTGACAGCTTCCTATGCCTATGATGAGAATGGTAATAAGATTTCTGAAACACTTGCAAATGGTGTGGTATCGACTTATTCCTACAATGCATGCAACAAGGTAACAAAACTCGTTACCAAATCAGGAAAATTCGACATATCCAGTTACGAATATTCGTACTATTTAGACGGTTCAGATGCTTGCAAAGTACGCAATGAAAATGGTATAATAGAAACAACATCATATGACTATGATGGCTTGAAACGGTTAACCAAGGAATCTATTTCTAATGGTAAGACAGCCGATACGTATTCATACGAATATGATGATTATGGCAATCGTTCTAAGATGGTTGCTAATGGTTCGGAAGAATATGAAACTGTCTATGATTATACTGTCAATGGCAAATATACTGCCCTGCTTCAGAAAGAAATCAAGACAGTTAAAGAAACTCCTAGTGCTGTAACCTCAAATAATGGATTAGCAATTAGTCCAACAGATCTGATTACAAGCACTGCCGCAGATGCAAAGAGAGAAGAAACTGCTTATTCTTACGATGCCAATGGAAATCAGATCACAAAGATCACAGCAGATAAGACAGAGACAAATACTTATGATAGTCTGAATCAGCTGATTGGATTTACGGATGGCAAAACAACAGCAAGTTATAAATATGATGTAGATGGTCTGCGTATTAGCAAAACTGTAGATGGTCATAGTATCGATCAAATTTGGAATGATAATAAACAGATTGCAGTTGATGCGGATGGAAGCAATCCATACAAAGCACAAATCTATATTCGTGGAACGAATTTGCTGGCAGGGTGTGAGTTTGTACAGGCAGTTAAGTCAGATTATACTTACTACACACAAAACGCTCATGGTGATGTTGTCAATTTAACAGATAATAATGGTGCTGTTACTAAAACATATCAGTATGATGCTTTTGGTGTAGAAAAGAATATTGATGACACTGACACCAATGCATTTCGGTATTGTGGCGAATATTATGATAAGGAAACTGCTACCATTTATTTGCGTGCGAGATACTATAGTCCTTCAACTGGACGATTTATCTCAAGAGATTCTTTTGCAGGTAGCAATAATGATCCACTAAGCCTGAATCTGTATACCTATTGCCACAACAATCCTGTTTCTGGAACAGATAGTACTGGTCATTTTCTGGATACATTTTTTGATGCGGCAAGTTTAGCATTTGACATTGTTTCATTTTGCATCGAACCCACTCCGATGGGTGCTGTTGATATTTTGACAGATGTAGTCGGACTTGTAACACCAGGTGTTCCAAGTGCAGGACTAAAAGTGGGTGTGCATGCAGCAGAAACTGCTTATGATGCATACAAAGCTGTTGATACAGTACATGATTTGTCCAAAGCAGCGGATGTTGCTATTACAGTATCCAAGAAGGGCGACGCAGTTCTGGATGCTGCAGATGCAGCGAAGGATATTAGAAATGCAGATTATTTACAAGATTCTCTTAACAGAATTGTAAAAGCTCAGCATCCTAACCCCAAAAAGGGATTTTCTAATACTTATGCACTTACAACCTCAAAAGATGGCAGATTGGTACTTTCTAAAAATAGAGGTGTTCCTGGTCCTAAAGCACGTCAAGAAGCTGAAAATATATTTGGAAAAGGAAAAGTAGAGTTTGCTGGTGGAAAAAATGCCAATTTGGATTTGGATTTACTAAAAAGCAAGGGCATTAGCACAAAAGGTATTGATTTTGGTCGACTTCATCATGCAGAACCTCGTGCAGTACAATATATGTTGAAAAATAATATACCTACTGATAATGCAGTACAAGTTGTTTCACGAAAATCATGTGATTCTTGTTCCAATTTACAATATAATCTTGGTTGGAAACGAAGACGTTAAATTTAATCATATAAATTGTTTTGTATTATTTTAATCATAGACTAATTTGATATGATTAATTTTAAGGAGATACAAATGAAAATAAAGTATGAATCGACAAAAAGAAAAAAAGATATTGCAAGATCTAAAATCGCATATCAAAAATACGCGAAAAGTATTGATGAACCCATTGAACTGCAAATATATGAGGAATTGCATCGTTTCTTTCACAAAGAAAATTATCCAGTTGCTGGAGCAATTCAAGATGCTACAAGTTTATATTATGCTTTTCAGAGTATTTATAACCTTGCAGCGAAATATAAATACTATATTGATAATGATATCAACACTACTTTTCAATACTATCGAATGGGTGCTATTTATTATGCAATGGCATATCAAGAAATGCAGCAGGCTTGCCAAGTGGATGAAATTGTGATGGACTATATGAATGACATCGAAACACATGAAAAATTTCTTTATCAAGCAATTTCAGTTGGAGAATGGGAACTTGCAAGGGAAAATTCCACCTCATGCCCAGTGATACAAGCCATGTTATATGAAAATTATGCAAAGGCAAAAGAATTGTTGTTGATGGACACAGAAGAACCAAATGAAAGTCAGGAAGCCTATTTTATTCATTTGCCATATTTAAAAAAAATTTATCTTGCAATGCTAAATGGTGATGAACACGCATGGAATGAACAACTTGCTAAACGAATCAATCAATACAGAAAACGTCCATCTGATTACCAGCCTGTTGTAGATTTTGTATCCATTTCACTCATAAAAATGGCTCAAAAATTAAATTTGCAGTATCAATTCAAAGTAGAAGAAATACCAGAATATTTTTTCGAAAGCATTCACATCATTGAGAGAATGGATTGCAAAATCATCGATCTGAAAAAATGTGAAGTTGCTTTTCAAAAGTGGGGAAAACAAACGCCAACATTGGAAGAAATTCGTAGGGAATTGTTTTGATGTATATTCTCAACCACAAATATCTTTGTGTGATACAGCAATAATTAGAAAAATAATATTAGAAATATATATGGTATAATTTTTTTATTCTATAAATGATAAATTTGTGTTAAAATATTTTCAAACAACATCAATTGGTAACACAACTTACTTTTCGACATCATATCACTAAAAAAGGGCAGTTCTGTCCGGCAAACAGCTGGGCAGGACTGCCCTTTCTATTTTTCCTCAAGCAGCATACAATCCGGCGAAATGACCGGTTTTGTATGCTGCTTTTTTTGTTGCTGTGCATAAGAAATAAAAGTACACAGAATATTTACAAATAAATTTTCCGATTTCGTTCTGCCTGATTCGTCTTAGTAGTTTAAAAGGGGGTGATATACACACTACCTGCAAAACTGCATAAGAAGGGAGGAACCAACATATTGACTCCCTTTATCGATAAAAGCTGCAGAATAAAAATCTTTGACTGCTTTGTGAAAACTGTAATGCGAAATGAATATCGAGATGCAGCGGCAGAAAAAAAGAGAATCCAAAACCGTGAGGCGAAACCAGACCTAATGAATGTTCCGGAAATAGAAGATGTGTATCCGTCAGAGCATTTCATTTTGGACAACGAGAAGTATCCGTGTTTGATTGCCAGCGACTGGCTTTATGATGCTATGTTGGAACTTCCAAAAACGCAGAGAGAAACATTGATTTTGGAGTTCTGGTATGGATATGACGATCAGGAAATTGCAGCGTACTTTCATGTTACGCCTCGCACCATTTACAACTGGAGACAAAAAGCGTTTACAGCAATCCGCAAGTATTATGAAAGGAATGACGATGAAAGAAAATGACCTTACATATGAATTGATCTGTGCCGCAGTAAATGGGGAGAAAACTGCTTTGGAAGAAATTCTCCGCTTTTATGACGATTACATCAATGCATTGGCAACGGTAAAAGGGGAGGATGCACAAGGGAAAACATATCGATATATTGACGAAGATCTAAAATCCCGAATACAATTGAAGCTGATAAAAGCAATTCCTAAATGGAGAGGAACAGAAAAATGATAGAAACAGATTTATTTGAATTTGCCTATGTGCCGGATTGGTACGGGCAGTTAGAACAATTGGCAGAAATGGCGTTGCCGGAAGCATGGCGATTCCGAAAGCCGCAGACCGAATGTAAAAATACAGATACGCCGATTTTAGAACGGTATCTCCATATGATGTTCCGGAAACTGAGCATCGATTACAACACCGGAGAAACGGAATATTTCCATGTGGAAAACAACTGTGCCTGCTTTCATACAGGACTGTACGCAAGGCAGTATCAGGCAATCTACGCCTGCTTTGAACGAAATAAAAAGAAAGACACCACATTGAAATGGTATTTCACCGGCTTCTGTGATGCTGTTTCTTCCAAGCTGCGGTATGTAGAACCATTGCCCAAAAAGCCATATTTCCCGATGATGCAAAATGGTGTAAACTTCAATCCGGAATGGCCAATTCGGGTAAATGCAGAACACATTCTCAGCGATCCGGAAAATCGAGAACGGCTGCCGAAGAAGCTGCTTCGGTTCAAGAATCTGCCATTGCTGCTGGAAACAGCAGTGGAACTGGGCAGACGAAAAGCAGCAATTGAGCCGGGGCTGGTAGTACCGCAGGGATACCAGAATCAACTGCAGTTTCTGCTGCCGATCTGTTTAACAGATATGGAAAAACCGAACCTTGCCATGACCTTGGCAGAACGAAACGGCTATTATCTGGGCAGCACTTGTCTGACACTGGAAATGGCATATCTGAATGCGAGAATGATTGCAAGACCCATTGCTCCGTGGCTGACCAGTTTGGTAAAAAAGTGAGAACATCCGATGAGGTGCAGAATTTTTTTCTGTACCTTGTCGGTGTTTTGTAATTCTTGAAAGAATTCATTTTGTGAAACTTCTGTGAATCTTTTTCAAACTGGTCACGACCTGACCAGTTTGGGTTGTAGAATAAAAATACATCGGAAAGGGGGTGAAAGGCATGGGTCTCGTAGAACGGCGAGAAGAGATTTTGAAATTACTGATTTCCCGTCGGAAAAGCACAGTTCCAATTTTAATGCATGAATTTCATGTTTCAGAAAAAACGATTCGCCGGGACATACGAGCACTCATGCTGAAATATCCCCTTGAAACTTTTAGCGGAAACGGTGGCGGAGTACAGATACCGGAATGGTATGCTCCAAATAAAAATCTGCTGTCAAAAGAAGAAGTTACAGTTCTGGAAGAACTGCTGCAAAAGGCGGATGTATACCAAAGCCGAATACTAAAGCAAATTCTTGCCAGATTTGGTCCAGATACATATCGTCCATACAAAGCATAGGAGAAAAAGTGAAAGAAGTTCTAAAAATCCCACTTAAAGCAACTCTCTATCGCCATCAACAATCCGCCTGCCGCTTTGCCTGCGAACGCTTCGGCATCCTGCCCTCAGAGACACACAGTAATGGCGTGGCACTGCTCATGGAAATGGGCTGCGGAAAGACCATCACCAGCATTGCCATTGTTGGAATTCTGTATCAGTATCGATATATCAGAAGAATCCTGATCACAGCACCACTGTCTATTCTCTCTGTCTGGGAACAGGAATTTGCACGTTTTGCTGCTTTTCCATATCAGCTGACTGTTCTGAAAGGCAGCAGTACACAGAAAAAAGAACAGCTTTCCAAGCTGCACGGGAATGATTTGCAAATCGCTGTTGTCAATTATGAATCTGCATGGCGATTGGAGAAAGACCTTCTTGCCTTTCATGCCGACCTTATCATTGCAGACGAGGCACACAAAATCAAGGAAAACCGCACTGCACAGTCTAAAGCCATGCACCATCTCGGAGACAAGTCAAGATACAAGCTGCTTCTGACCGGTACACTCATTACCAACAAAGAACTGGATGTCTTTTCCCAGTACCGCTTTCTGAACAAAGAGATTTTCGGGACAAGCTTCTATGCTTTTCGCAGTCGTTATTTCGATATGTGCGGATACGGCAATCACATTCCGGTTTTCCGAAAGCAGATGATGGATGAATTCCTGCAAAAACTGCATTCCGTTGCCTATCGTGTAACTAAGGCAGAATGTCTGGATTTGCCTCAAATTACCGAGGAGATACGCACGGTAGAACTGGAACTGAAAGCAATGAAACTATACAAGCAGCTGGAAAAAGAAAGCTTTGCGGAGCTTGCAGGTTCGGAAATTTCGGCAGTAAATGTGCTGACAAAAATGCTGCGTTTGTCGCAGATGACAGGCGGCTATCTCACAGACGATGCCGGAAGTATCACTTCTGTCAGCACAGCAAAACTGGATGCTCTGTCCGATATTCTGGACACCATGCTTACAGAAGACAGAAAGCTTGTTATCATGGCAAGATTTGTGCCGGAACTGAACGAGATTCAGAAACTACTGGAACAAAAACAGATCGGCTATGCGGCTGTACGGGGCGGCATTTCTGACCGTGCAGAGGAAATCCGCAGATTTCAGGAAGATGCAGAATGCCGTGTATTTGTTGGGCAGATCGCAGCGGCAGGACTGGGCATTACTTTGACAGCAGCATCCACGATGGTGTTCTATTCGCTTGATTACAGCATGAGCAACTTTGAACAGGCAAAAGCAAGAATCCACAGAGTCTCTCAGACAGAGAACTGCCTGTACATTTATCTGATTGCAAAGAATACTGTGGATGCTAAAATCCTCCATTCTCTGCGGGATAAGGTGGATTTAGCGAGAACGCTGGTAGACGATTATCGGAACGGAATGAACCCATTTCAGGAAGGAGTTTGAAATGCAAACACAGAATATGTATGAACTTGCGGAGCATCTGAAACAACTCCGTGAGGAAAAGAAGAATGCAGAACAGCGATTGAAAGAAATTAACGCTGAAATTGAACAGGCAGATTATCAGCTTTCTATGCTGATGGCAGAAACAGAAACGCAGAATTTCACCCGTGCAGGAACGATGTTTGCCCTGACCACCAAAACCCGTGCTTCTGCCATGGCAGGGCGGAAGGACGCACTGTATGCAGCTCTGAAAGAAAACGGCTATGGTGATCTGGTCTATGAGACTGTCAACGCCAACAGTCTGTCTGCTTTTGTCAAAGAGCAGATCGCAGAAAATCAGGATACTGTACCAGAGTGGCTGAGCGGTCTTGTCCATATCTATGAACAGACCTCTGTATCTGTTCGCCAATCTGCAAAATGAAAGGATGAAATCAATGAAAAATGAAATGATGGAAACCAACCAAACAGGCTTCCTTGCTCTGCAGGACTTTGATCTTGCCGATGTGATGTGTGCAGAAATGGACGGCTTATCTGCTGCATTTGAACGAGTTAAGATCCCGTCCGGCGGCGGTGTGATGTTTGAAATTCCCGGTGAGAATCCAGAGGAACCGGACATGGTAAAAACATTTTCAGCTGTGATCCTCTATCAGCATTCTTTGAATGCCTACTACCAAAGCGAATATCAGGGCGGCTCCAATCCGCCTGACTGCGGCAGCTTTGACGGACATCATGGGGAAGGAACGCCCGGCGGAGATTGTGGTACCTGTCCGCTGAATCAGTACGGTTCCGGGAAAAACGGTGCAAAAGCCTGCAAGAACCGCCGTCGTCTGTATCTGCTTCGGGAGGGCGATATTTTTCCGGTAATTCTGTCTCTGCCTACCGGTTCTCTGAAGTCCTTTACCCGTTATCTGATGCGTGTGATTCCCAAATACAAGAATTCCAATGCTGTGGTGACAAAGTTCACACTGAAAAAGGCCGTCAGCAGCACAGGCATGAGCTATTCCCAGGCACAGTTTGCTGTAGAACGGGTGTTGTCACCGGAAGAATATCCGCTGATCGCAGCTGTGACAGAACAGGTCAAGGCTCTTAGTAAAAATGTGGGCTATGATACAGAAGATGCACTGCGTGTGGACCCGGAAACCGGCGAAGTCATGGAGCCGCTGAATTGAGGAGAACGCTATGGAGAATTACAGATGTGTCACTTCGGTGCAGGAAATTCAGCAGTATGTCAGCAATGCCGCCGTTGTGGCTTTTGACTATGAAACTGCACCGGATGAGCCTTACCGCATGGAAGAAAAGGCAGCTCTTGATCCGGCAAAAAGTCATATTGTCGGGTGCAGCTTTTCCGCCAAAGAGCATACGGGGATCTATGTTCCTGTTGCTCATAAAATTGGAAGAAACATGGATGGCATTGCTTTTTTTCGATTTCTGCAAAACTTTCTCACAAACAAAAATATCGTCAAAGTTGCTCACAATATTGCCTTTGAATCTGCAATATCCTATCATCAGAATATCGTGATCCAGCCGCCGGTGTATGATACCATTTGTGCAGCACAAATGACCTTGAAAAGCAACTACGCATTTCGCAAACTTGCTGACAGCGGTCTGAAAAAACTGGCGGAAGAACTGTGCCATGAATCGCTGCCCACTTTTTCGGATGTTACAAACGGCAGACACTTTGACGAACTGGATGCACAGGATGCAGAAACAATACGCTATGGCTGTGCGGACTCTGATTTTGCCTTGCGGCTGTATCATATTTTCAACAGCTGGTTTGACCGTTTTCTGCCGAAACATCGGTACCTTGTGGAAGAAATCGAATCACCTGCAGCGGTGTACTTAGGGCTGATGAAATACAACGGCGTGCCTGTGAATGCAGATTTGATGAAAGTGCGTCAGCAGGAGGCAGGGGAACAAATGGAACATATCCGCAATGAAATTGCAATATGCATTGGCGATGTTCCGATTGGTGCAAACTGCAGCACTAAAGCTTTCAAGGAGTATCTGTATCAGACTTTACAGCTGCCTGTTATGAAAATCACAGCATCCAACAAAGAAGCAGCAGACGATGCCACAATGATCCTGCTGAAGGAATGGTGTGATGCCAATCGTCCGGAACTCTCTCCATTGTTTACGTTGGTACAGGAATACCGGAAATGGGGCAAGATCAAGTCCACCTACATTGACGGCTATCTGAAATTCCGAAACGCTGCAACCGGAAAGATCCATCCGGATTTCTTTGCATTGTCCACTGAAACAGGCCGCATGAATTGCCGCAATCCCAATTTACAGAACTGTCCCAGAAAAAGCAACGATCCCATCGGTGTCCGCAATTTTATCCAGGCTCCGGAAAATCATCTGATCTTGTCTCTCGATTTTTCGCAAATCGAACTGCGTGTGGGAGCATTCTACTGCCGGGACAAGACGATGATGGAAACCTATCAGAACGGCGGGGATATTCATGCGGCAACCACTGCCGTCATTTTTGGCTGTACCTATGCAGAAGCACAAAACAAGCATCGACCGGAATACAAGGAACAGCGTACCATCGCCAAGAACGTGAACTTTGGCACATTTTACGGGCTATTTCCAAAGGGACTGCAGAGCACATTGAAGTTCAAGGCAGGCGTAGAGAAATCTATACCGGAATGTGAAGAAATCATTCGCAATCTGAAGGCTGGCTATCCGGCTTTGACGGGCTGGCAGAATGAAACAAAGATGATCGCAAAGCAGAAACTGTATACAGAAACCTGGCTGGGACGCAGAAGGTATCTTCCCAATATTCGCAGCGACAACTGGGGACTGCAGTCCTTTGCGGAACGATGTGCCTTGAATACCCCGATTCAGGGAACGGCTGCGGATATTCTGAAGCTGGCAATTGTCCGTATTTTAGAAGGACTGCCGTCACGCCCATGGCTGAGACCGATCCTGCAGATTCACGATGAACTGACGTTTCTCATTCCGAAAGACAGATTGCAGGAAGCAGTGGCTTTTGTGAAAGGCTGTATGGAACAGCAGCCGTTTCCGGAGTTTGATCTGCCCCTTGTGGCAGAAGCATCTGCCGGAGAAAGCTTCGGCAATTTAGAGGAACTGGAGGAATGAACTTGGCAGAAACACACAACAAGGAAGGATACTTCTCGCCGACCGAATTTGAAGCAATGAAAAGAATAGAGAGCGAGGAGAAAAAGGCACGGAGACTGGCGGCATTCCGACCGCTTGTATATATCTGTTCTCCCTATCGTGGCAATACCAATGAAAACATTGAAAATGCCCGGAAATACAGTCGTTTTGCGGTAGTACATCACAGTATTCCCATTGCACCGCATTTGCTCTTTCCGCAGTTTCTGGACGATACCCTAGGGGAAGAAAGGCAAACTGCAATGTTCATGAATCATGTGCTTCTGACAAAATGTGTCCAGCTGTGGGTATTCGGCAGCAGCATTTCTGAGGGTATGGAACAGGAAATACGATGGGCAAAACGCAGGCATATGCCGATTCGATATTTCACAGAAGAGATGGAGGAAGTTGTATGAACATATCGGCACAGGACGTGATCAATGCGATCTTTCATCCGGATGATACCGTATGTCTGCGTATTTTTGATGATCGGAAAGAAGGCATCTTTACCGGTGCCAAAATGTCCGTGGAGGCAGGAAAATTCTTTGCAGTAGAGTCCACGCTGAAAGAACATAACCAGAAAAATCATGGCATCTTTTTTGTGGTGAACTCCGGTGGTCAGACCGATGACAGCATTACTCGCATCAATGCACAGTTTGTGGAGATGGACGATAAAACTTTCGAGGAACAGCAGGCACTCATCGATGCGTTTCCGCTGCCGCCGTCTATGGTTATCAGAACAAGAAAATCGCTGCATACATACTGGTTTGTCAAAGAGGCAAAGGTGTCCCTGTTTCGTCCCATTCAAAAGGCACTAGTGCAGCATTTCGGCGGAGATTCTGCCTGTGTCAACGAAAGCCGTGTCATGCGTCTGCCGGGATTCTATCACTGCAAGAAAGAACCGGTCTTGGTGGAGTGCATCTCGTTTCACCCGGAACGAAGATACACACAGGAACAGCTGATAGAAAGACTGCCGGTTTCGCAAGAAGCAGAAGAACAATCAAAAGTACCGCTGCATGGCGAACAGAAAGGGATCGGCATTGTAGAAGCAGAATGCGATTTTATCAAGTACTGCCGGGACAATGCAGCTGTACTTTCTGAACATGACTGGTATGCGATGATCTCCAATTTAAGCGTGTTTGAAGGCGGTGCAGCGGTCATACATCAATACTCCAAGCCGTATCCGAAGTATTCTTTTGAAGAAACGCAGAATAAGATCCAGCATTTTCTCCGCAGCGGAACAAAACCTATGACCTGCCGCACCATTGCAGAGAAAGGCTTTTCCTGCCCAAAGCTGCGAAGTGGACAGTGCAGCTGTAAATCTCCTGCGGCTCTGTGCTTTCAGCCGCTTTCCATTGATGGGATTCGGGTGCTGTTACAGCAGCAGAAAGTACAGAATGCCGTGGTGGAAGATTTGCAGACTGCACGAAACTTTGTATCAGATTATCTTTTCAATGTGGATACTGTGACAGCAGAATCGATTCTCAGTTATGATTTGAAGCAATACTTTGGTTTCAAAAATGCAGACGTGAAGCCGCTGTTCACCTTGCAAAAAGAACTGTACAAGGCATTTCAAAACAAATCCGAAACACGGAAGCATCGCTCCGGCATGGAAATTCCCGACTGGTATGAAATGACAGAACGGGGTCCGAAGTTTCTGCCCGGTGTGCTTGCAGAACACATGACACAGAATGCCCCCGTGTTTTATTCTGCCGAGCAGTATTATTGCTATGAAAATGGCGTTTATCACAGCATTACGGAACTGACAGCAAGAAATATGGTACGGGATAAAATGCTGACCAGATACACAAAGCTGTCTCAGATCAATGATACCGAAGGACAATGGAAGATGCAGGTGCAGAAGGATATTCGGGAACTCAATCCCAATCCCTATCTCATCAATGTGCGAAATGGACTGTACAATGTGCTGGACGAAACCTTATCGGAACACACCGCAAAGTATCTGTCTACGGTACAGCTGAATGTGCGATATATGTCCGGTGCAAAGTGTCCCAGATTTCTGCAGTTTCTGCATGAATCCGTGGAGGAGGATCAGGTGACGCTGATTCAGGAGATGCTGGGCTACTTTCTCATTCCGGTCAATCATGCCCAGAAGTGCTTTATCATTGTGGGAAAAGGCGGTGCCGGGAAGTCTGTGCTGCTGCGGGTGCTGAATGAACTGCTGCTGGGAAAAGAAAATGTGTCCAATGTAGCATGGCAGGCATTGAATGATCGATTCAAGACCGCAGAACTTTTTGGCAAGTGGGCGAATATCTGTGCAGAGTTACCCACAAAGGGCATTGAAGACAACGGCATTTTTAAAGCACTGGTCGGTGAGGATTACCTGACGGTGGAAAAGAAAAACAAGAATCCCTTTTCTTTTCAGCCCTATGCGAGGCTGCTCTTTTCCTGCAACAGCATTCCGAAGAACTATGGGGACAAATCGGAGGGCTTTTACCGCCGTCTGATCATTGTCCGGTTCAATCATTCTGTGCCGGAGGAACGACGAGATCCGGAACTTCTGGAGAAGTTCCGCTGTGAAGCAGATGGGATCTTTCAATTTGCCTTAGAAGGACTGCGGCGGCTGATGCAGAATCATTTTCATTTTTCAGAAACAAAGGCAAATGCACAGGAACTTCAGAAATACCGGGAAGACAGCAACAGTGTGCTGGCGTTTGTTCGGGACTGCTGTACTTTGCAAATGGACGCAGAGGTGGGAAGAATGGAGTTCTTTGCACGGTATAAATCATACTGTGACAGCTGCGGCATGGCTCCATACAGTCAGCAGAATTTCAACAACGAACTGGAAGCAAATTTTCCCACGGTTGTGAAAGCAGCAGACAGAACCGGAAAACGGAGAACGTGGAGAGGCATCGGCTTTTCAGAAAGCCATGTGTAGCTTGCCAGGGGAGAGGTCTGCACAGCTTTCTGACAGGGTTTACAGGCTTTGCAGGGAATTCCCGTAATCTTTTATATATTTCCTATTTTATATCCCCATATATTTTCTCATTTTTTATGAGTATAATAGAAATTTCCCTGTAAAATCAGTAAAGAGGTAAGAGGTGAGCAGTTTGAAAGAAGCGGATATCGTAAGGGCGATTTTGAGGTATCTGAAAACCGTGCCGAATTGTTTTTGCTGGAAGGAGCATGGCGGGATGTATGGAACGGCAGGAATCCCCGATGTGATCGCCTGCATTGGCGGCAGGTTCTTTGCCTTTGAAGTAAAAACGGAGAAAGGGAAAGCAACTGCTTTGCAGGAATCGACTCTTCGCAAAATACAAAAATGCGGCGGAAACGCTGCCATCGTCCGTTCTGTGGAGGAGGTAAAAAGAATGCTGGAGGAGATCACGGCATGACAGCAAAAGAATACATGAAACAGGCACAAAGACTTCTTAGAAGGATTGACCGAAAACAAAAGGAAGCAGATGCTCTTCGTCAGAAACTTTCTTTTCCCAAATCACCTGCCTATTCTGATTTGCCCAAACCCGTATCGCCGGAATCTCACGCCGTGGAAAGCGGCGTTTCTCAGATCTTATCCTTGGAGGAAGAAGTAAAGACTGCAAAAAAGGAACTGGAAGCTCTGAAAGCAGTTTTTGATACTGCGATAAAAGCCGTCACAGATACGGAGCATCATGATATTCTGGCAAAGCGTTATCTGGAATTCAAGGACTGGAATCAGATCGCAGAAGAAATGGGATACAGTAAACCTTCCTGTTATCGTTTGCACCGGGAAGCCTTGGCAGGGATGAAAAGTTGATAGTTCATGATAGTTCATAACACTTGATGATAGTTCGCATATGTGGTATACTGTAAAGTAGGAAAACAGGAGAAAGCGAAACAGCCTTTGCGGAAGAAATTCTGCGAGGGCTGTTTTTCGTGTCCATAAAGGAGAATCGATATGCTTGCAAAAGAAGTTTTAAGAAACAGTATGGATCTAAACAGACGCATCAAGGAACAGAGTGTGATTTATCAGGATTGGAAAGCTATGGCGATGGAAATCGATGAAGATGAAATACATGAGATCGTGGAGGCAGCGTGGGACGATCTGATTGCATCAATTCGGTTGAAACGGAAGCTGGAAGAACTTATCATGGCAAATCACAATGCCGACCAGCGTGAGATCCTTCGTTTGCGGTATCTTTACGCTGCAACATGGGATGCCATTGCAGATGAACTGAATGACAGCGTTGCCTGGGTGAAGGAACAATACCAAAAAGCATTGAAAAAACTCTCTGCAGAAACCACAGAGAGTTGCAAAGGCTGTGACTGCTGTGCCGAAGAAATGTAAGAAGCCCTGCAAGCACCCAGGCTGTCCCAATCTGACAGACGGTTTGTACTGTGCAGAGCATCAGCCCCTGCACCCAGACCGACCGTCTGCCGCCAAGCGTGGTTACGGCAGCAAGTGGCAGCGGCTCAGCAAGGCGTACCTGCGGAAGCATCCGCTGTGTGTGCGGTGCAAAGCACATGGACGGTTCACGGCAGCGACCGTGGTCGACCATATCATTCCTCATCGTGGTGATTCGCATCTGATGTGGGATGAAAGCAACTGGCAGGCGTTATGCAAGCCCTGCCACGACCGCAAGACATGGACGGAAGACCAAAATCCCGTCTATCGGTATTGATTGTGTCTGAAATGCTGCCGGTGGGGGGATAAAAATCTCTAATTGTGAATTTTTTACAGACCGGCGTTCCCTCTCATGCACAAAAACCAAGGTTCAAACGGGGGATTAACCCCGAAAATATGCAAACAAGCCGAAACTTACGCAGTTTCGGCTATTTTTCTCTCAAAAGGCAGGTGAAATCAGATGGCAAAGGACGGCACAAGAAGGGGCGGCAGACGAGTTCGTGCAGGCGATAAGCCGAAAGCCCTCTCCGACAAGATTGCAGAGGGCAAGGATGCAGATATTATGGAGTTTCATGCTCCGGAATTGGACGCAGCTGATCTGGACGATGCCGCTGATTTGACCGGTGCGGATATGCCAAGCCCCAGTGCATACTTGTCTGCCCAGCAGAAGAACGGAAAACCGCTGGGAGCAGACATTGTGTACAAAGAAACATGGCTCTGGCTGAAACAGCGTGGCTGTGAAAAGCACGTCAACAAACGGCTGCTGGAAAGCTACTCACAGGCATTCGCCCGATTTGTACAGTGTGAAGAAGCCCTCAGTACCTATGGACTGCTGGGAAAGCACCCGACCACGGGCGGCGTTATTGCCTCCCCGTTTGTGCAGATGAGCCAGACATTTCAGAAACAGGCAAATTTGCTCTGGTATGAGATTTTCGATATTGTGAAACAGAACTGCACGACCAAATTTGACGGCACACCGCAGGATGATTTGATGGAACAGCTTCTGAGCAGCAGAAAGTGAGAAATACATGAAAGCAGACACCCCGTTCTGGCGAGATTTGAAAGCCAATCGCCAGAAGATGACCAAACAGCAATACCGCACCATTAAGGGATGCGGGTTGCCAGTGGCAACCTCTCGCAAAGCGAGAAGCACCGACCGAGGCGACAGCCGAGACCTGGCGGTCAGTGGAAAAGTACTGGACGCCAGAAAAGGCTTACAGAAAGTTTTGAAGCGGAGGAATGGAGCATGACCACAACCACAGAATTTCAGCTTGTTGACATCAACAAGTTAGTACCCTATGCAAACAACGCCAGAACGCATAACAAGGAACAGATCCTGAAACTTCGCTCTTCTCTGCGTGAATTTGGATTTGTCAATCCCGTCATTATCGACCGGGAATACAATGTGCTGGCTTGGACATGGACGCATTATGGCGGCAAAGGAAGAAGGCATTGCAGAAGTGCCATGTGTGTATGCCGACCATCTAACCGAAGCACAGAAGAAAGCGTACATTCTTGCTGACAACCGGATGGCATTGGACGCAGGCTGGGACGAAGAACTGCTGTCCGTTGAAATGCAGGAACTACAGGAGCTCGGATTCGACCTTTCCATGACCGGATTTGATGAAAAGGAACTGACAGATCTGCTGGGTGCGGATGCAGATGGCGAAGCAAAAGAGGACGACTTCGACCTGTCCACCGCCTTAGAAAAGGCAGCTTTTGTCCAGCGTGGCGATATTTGGACAGTTGGCAGACACAAGCTGATGTGCGGTGATGCCACATCTGCGGAAGATGTATCTGCTCTCATGGGTGACACCAAGGCAAATCTCATTCTGACCGATCCCCCATATGGAGTTTCGTTTAAGAGTGCCAGCGGACTTACCATTCAGAATGACAGCATGAAAAACGAGGAGTTTTATACATTCCTGCTGTCCTCCTTTCAGCGAATGGCGGAGCATCTTGAAAAAGGCGGTTCTGCCTATGTATTCCATGCAGATACCGAAGGTTTAAATTTCAGAAAGGCTTTCATTGATGCTGGATTTCATCTTGCAGGCTGCTGCATCTGGGTAAAAGACAGCCTTGTGCTGGGACGCTCCGATTATCAGTGGCAGCACGAACCTGTGCTGTATGGCTTTATGCAGAATGGAAAACATCACTGGTATTCCGACCGCAAGCAGACGACCATCTGGCATTTCGACAAGCCGAAACGCAATGCCAATCACCCCACCTCCAAACCGCTGGACTTGCTTGGCTATCCCATCGGAAATTCTACACAGGAAAATGGCGTGGTAATGGACACCTTTGGCGGCAGCGGCTCTACTTTGATGGCTTGCGAACAAATGAATCGCATCTGTTACACCATGGAACTGGATGAAAAATATGCCTCGGTGATTCTTCGCCGCTATGTTGAGGATACCGGTGATGCTGACGGTGTGTATGTAATTCGTAACGGACAGCAGATTCCGTATATGAAACTGGTCAAAGAGGTAGAGACAAAGGAAAGCTGATAGTTAGCTTATTCATGGATTATAATCAACCCATTCTCCATCAATTAGCGTTTCAAGCTTTCCCCATTCCGGTTTTCCGGTATTACGACCTTTTACCCTAATCGGAATCAAAGCGTCGTCTCGACAATCAGGCAACGGATCGCCTATATCGATCCATCCTCTTTCATCAATTTCGTCGTTCCAGTCTTCAAAGACACCCTCAAGATCATCAAAGCAATAATCATCAAATGATGCCTGCACAGCATTTATGTCGCAATAATAAAAAAGGAAAACACCTTCGCGTTTTTTTCGATAAACTACTATCTTATATACAGTATCTTTATTATTGCATTTATATGGATTTTTCAAATATGCAAGTTTTCTCATGATATCACATACCCTTTCTTGCTGAGTTCTTTCTATGATTATACAGTGCATCCGTCGATGTGTCAATATCCGGGAAGGCTATAATATGCACAAATCAGCACAAATTCGTCCCGTACATATTCTCCGTTTTACAGTCTTGCTATCTGTGGGGAAAAGAGTTAACATATGTACTGCCGAAAGGCAAATCACCGAAAATCGGGAGGAAAACATATGATAATTGAATTTCATCTTGCGGGAGAAAATCGAAAGAAACTGGCATGGGCGATAGCCACGATCACTGGAACAACGGCAGAATATCAGTATATGCCCACCTGTGCCTACAAAATTGGGGAATGCTACACCGTTACCAAGTCCGGTGATCTGGAAATCAGCGATCAAGCCGACCGTAAGGAAACAGAACGGCTTCTTGCTGAACTGGCAAGTCGGGGCTATGCTGTTCCGGACACCACAGAACCGGAATCCAAGGGCTTGACGGTACAGATGCCAGCCGATTTCTTCACGGAGCATACACTGGGCAATCTCCGGCAGATCTGCGAAAACAAGGTTGCCCTTTTTCAGGCTGCTTTTCAAACCGATTCGCTGGACATCATTCCATCGGATGAAAAGGTGGAATTTCCATGGTTCACAGTCGAACAGGATGGTGATGCAGATGCCTACTGCACCTTCATTTCCATGCTTTGCGAATTTGCCAAGAACCAGAGCCGCATTAACCGCAAGCCGGACACCTCCGACAATCCCAAGTACACCATGCGGTGTTTCCTGATTCGTCTGGGAATGGTGGGTGCGGAATTCAAGGCGGCAAGAAAGGTTATTCTTCGGCATCTGTCCGGCAATTCCGCATTCAGAAAGGTTGGTGATACTGATGCAGTTTCCGAATAAGTCTTATCTGGAACAACTCCGAAAGCAGTATCCAAAAGGAACAAAATTACAGCTGATTTCTATGCGGAATGAAAAATATCCGATTCTTCCCGGAACAGTTGGTGTGGTCACGCACATTGATGATGCGGGCAGCATTCATATGCGGTGGGAGAATGGTTCTTCCCTTGCTCTGATTCCCGAAATCGACAGTTTCCAGACCGTATCCAAGGCGAAAAAATAAGGCGGCATCTCCTCCATTGTACAGTATGTTACCATACAATCGCAAGAATTGCAAGAGTGTATTCTACACAATCTTTTGACCTCATTTTCTGTAGATTTAGCCACTTGCTATCTCCTCCGTTTAGAGTTAATATGGTTACAACGAAAGGGAAAAAACCCGAAATTACGGATGCACTGAGCCGAGGCAGGATGCTGCCCGAGGCGAATGGGTATGCCGACATAGGATTTGAGGAGGCTGGAAAACACCATGAACGCTAAAACAGAAAGACAGATTGAAAACCTGAAAAAGCAGACCATTGGCGTGGAGATTGAGATGAACCACATCACCAGAGAGCGAGCTGCAAAGCTTGCCGCCGACCATTTCGGCACAGGCAGATACGAATACACCGCCAGTCGAAACGGCTACAGTACTTGGTCGGCTTGGGATGCACAAGGCAGAGAATGGAAATTTCAAAAGGATGTCAGCATTGCAGGATGCGATGCCGAAAAGTGCGAACTGGTTACGCCGATTCTGAAATACGAGGACATTGAAACCTTGCAGGAACTGGTAAGAAAGCTTCGCAAAGCCGGAGCAATCAGCCATGCAGGCATCGGAGCCGGAGTACACATTCACATCGGTGCCAACGGACACACACCGCAAACCCTGCGAAACCTCGCCAACCTGATGGCGAGCCACGAACGGCTGATTGCAGATGCCCTGAAAATCGACCAAGGCAGAATGAACCGATATTGCAGAACGGTCAATCCCCAATTCATCGAACAGCTGAACCAGAAAAAGCCCACTAACATGGCACAGTTCGCAGACATCTGGTATACGGCGAACGGTGCAAATTACGGCAGAAATCAACACTACAACGACAGCCGATACCATATGCTGAACTTCCATGCAACTTTTACAAAAGGCACAATTGAATTCCGGTTATTTCAATTCGACAAGCCTGCCAACGGCAGGAAAAACGGACTTCATGCCGGACAGCTGAAAAGCTACATACAACTTTGCCTTGCCCTTTCCGAAATGGCAAAGGGACTGCGAACCGCCAGCCCGAAACCACAGCAAACGGAAAACCCGAAATTCGCCATGCGAACATGGCTGATCCGATTGGGGCTGGTCGGCGAGGAGTTCGCCACAGCGAGAAATTTTCTTACCAAGAACCTTGATGGCGATGCCGCTTTCCGGTTCGGCAGATAAAGAGACAGCCTTTTGCTACCAGCTACACCAGACCGCTTCGGCGGTCTTATGGTGGTGAAAGGGTATCCCTTTCAGAAAGGATTTGATTGCATGAAAAAGTTTTACCTTGCCTATGGCAGCAATCTGAACGTGAAACAGATGCAGTTCCGCTGCCCGGATGCCAAAATTGTGGGAACTGCGGAGATTCCAAATTACCAGCTGCTGTTCAAAAGCAGCAAGACCGGCTCCTATCTGACCATCGAACCCAAGCAGGGCTGTACCGTTCCGGCGGCAGTGTGGTCGGTGTCGGAACGAGATGAACTTGCTCTTGACCGCTATGAGGGGTATCCCCATTTCTACTACAAAACGGAACTGGAACTTCCTCTTGCAGAAACCAGAAAAAAGCTGACTGCCTTTGTGTACATCATGCACGAGGAACGGAAACTGGGCATCCCCACTTCTGCCTACATCCGCACCTGTGTGGACGGATACCGCCAGTTCGGCTTTGACCTGAAACACCTGCGGAAAGCCATGGACATCAGCGAACGGGAGGTGTACCACCATGAAAACGGATAAGCCAGTTTCGGCAGTCTGCCCCCTTTGCGGAAAACCCTACTCCGGTGTTCCGGCACTTTCCAGAACGGACAACCAAACGCCCATTTGCCCGGACTGTGGCATTCGGCAGGCACTGGAAAGCATCGGCGTTTCCACGGAGGAACGGGAGAAAATCCTGTCTGTAATGCACCGAAAGTTCCCCATGTAACCGCCCTGTTTGCCCTGTGTGGGCTTTCAGAGCGTTTGCCGAAAAACTGCCCAAAGTCAAAATCAGCCCCACACAGGCGAACTGTGCGGGGCTTGGTTGGTGGCTGCGATTTCCGGAGATGTCTTTTCCATTGTACTGTATTTTACCATAGAAAAGCAAGTTTATCCAGTGTCAGATCCACCAAATATACAGCGAAAATATCGCCTTATGTTCTGTACATTTAGCCGCTTGCTATACGCCGAAAGGTATGGTAATATACAGTTACCGAAAGGGAAAACAACCAAAAAAACGGAGGAAAAACACAATGGTAGCATACGGAATCGCAAAGGCAAGAGCAATGGCAAACAGAACGGACTGGAACGAAAGAACCGAAATCACAAAGGCGGTCATCACCTGGTTCGATGCGGACTACGAATACGAACTGGAGATTGAAAACGAGGACAGGATGGACAACGAGGAGTTCACTGCATGGGTTGAGGAAAACGCAGAAAGCCTTGCAAAGGCAGATGCCGAGGAAAACGGAACGACCTTTGAGGAAATCGACAGCATCGACTTTACGGAAAAGGAAATCGATGACGATGCACTTTTCGATGAGGAGTACGAAAACGCCTGCGAATTTGAATGGGAGTGCCAGACCGGACGGTAATCCAAAACCATAACCCAAGACCAAAGCCCCGAAAGGGGCTGCGGCTCGTATAGCCGCTGTATTGCCCTTGTCCGGCGTGGTTTTGTTTCCTCCGAGTGGTTTTCCCTTTCCCACAAATGCCCCACACAGGGCAACGTGGGGCTTGCTTTTTTGGTTGGTATCATACACAATTTTCTGCTTTCATCTTTGTGCAGAATATGCTGGAAATTTCGTTGACTTCCCCTTTGGTTTATGGTAATATACATCATGCCGAAAGGCAAAAACAACGAAAACAGGAGGAAAAGACAATGTGGACAGAAGGAACGATTCGGGTTGGAGCAAGCGTATTTCACTACTGGGTGAAACACTATGAGGAGCCTTCCATTTACGGCTACGAGGAAGGCAGAGCCTCCAAGATCACACTGCGGCGAAATGCTGAAACGGTTTTTAACTTCGACCGTGGCATGGATATTCCGCCGGAGGATGCGGAAACCGAAACTGCACTGGCAATCCTGCTGAAACAGTACACCTGATTTTTGTTCGTGTATGATACACAAGAGAGTGCCGAAATTCCATTGCTTTTTCTGTATGTTTAGCGGCTTGCTATCCTTGAATTTGTATGGTAACATGGTTACAATGGGAATAGAATCTCGATTAAAAAACAGCCCCATGAGGGCGTTAAAATAAATGATGCAGACTTGCTTTTTGGCAGGTCTTTTTTGTTTGGAGGTGAGAACGGTGGCAAGATTTAAACCGACCCGCTTTATGGCGGAGGATTCCAAGTATAACAAAAAGGCAGCAGACTATGCTGTTTCTTTTATTGAATGCCTCAGCCACACCAAAGGCACATGGGCTGGAAAGAAATTTGAACTGCTGGACTGGCAGGAACAAATTATCCGTGATTTGTTCGGCATTCTGAAACCGAATGGCTATCGTCAGTTTAACACGGCTTACATCGAGATTCCCAAGAAAAATGGCAAATCAGAACTTGCCGCTGCGGTTGCCCTGCTGCTCACCTGTGGTGATGGCGAAGAACGTGCCGAAGTCTACGGCTGTGCTGCCGACCGACAACAGGCTGCCATAGTGTTTGATGTGGCTGCCGACATGGTGCGAATGTGTCCTGCCCTTTCCAAGCGAGTGAAAATCCTGACCTCACAAAAGCGTATCGTGTACATCCCGACCAACAGCTTCTATCAGGTGCTTTCGGCTGAAGCTTATTCCAAACATGGCTTCAACATCCATGGGGTCGTGTTCGATGAACTTCACACGCAACCCAATCGGAAATTGTTCGATGTTATGACCAAAGGTTCCGGCGATGCCAGAATGCAGCCTTTGTATTTCCTGATTACCACAGCCGGAACAGACACCAATAGCATCTGCTATGAAGTTCACCAAAAGGCAAAGGACATTCTGGAAGGCAGGAAGCATGATCCGACTTTCTACCCTGTAATTTATGGTGCGGATGAATCGGAAGATTGGACTGACCCGAAGGTTTGGAAAAAAGCAAATCCAAGTCTGGATAAGACCATCGGAATGGATAAGGTGGTGGCTGCGTGTAACTCTGCAAAGGAAACTCCCGGTGAAGAGAACGCGTTTAGGCAACTGCGTTTGAACCAATGGGTAAAACAGGCTGTTCGTTGGATGCCAATGGAAAAGTGGGACAAATGCAAGGTTGCTTTTGATGAAGAGATGCTTGCTGGGCGTATCTGCTATGGTGGACTTGACCTTTCCAGTACAACAGATATTACAGCTTTTGTACTTGTCTTTCCACCTACTGAAGATGATGAACATTATTATGTTCTTCCTTACTTCTGGCTGCCGGAAGAAACACTGCCACTCAGAGTAAGACGTGACCATGTTCCATATGATATATGGGAACGGCAAGGCTACTTGAAAACGACTGAGGGAAATGTGGTTCACTATGGCTTTATTGAGAATTTCATCGATGAACTGGGGCAGAAATTTCACATCAAAGAAATAGCATTTGACCGCTGGGGTGCAGTGCAGATGTCACAGAATCTGGAAGGACTTGGATTCACGATGGTACAATTCGGGCAAGGCTACAAAGATATGTCACCACCGACCAAAGAACTGATGAAGCTGACCTTGGAACAGACACTTGCCCACAACGGGCATCCGGTTTTAAGGTGGATGATGGACAACATCTTCATTCGCCGTGATCCTGCCGGAAACATCAAGCCGGACAAAGAAAAATCCACAGAGAAGATCGACGGTGCGGTTGCCATGATTATGGCTCTTGACCGTACAATCCGCTGTGGATGCGTTTCTGATGAGTCGGTTTATGATACGAGGGATATGCTGGTGTTATAGGTTTGATTATCTTTGCAAACTGGAATTTCTTGAATGGTCGGATATTCTCCGTTATGATCTTTTAAATATCCATTAATTTGATCTTGAGTAATATTCATATATGCAATTTGTGTGGAAACCTGCATTTCCTTATCTGTATAACTCATCTTCTCTAATCTCCTCCATTTCTTGATTAAATTCATCAATACTCATTTTCCAAATACCTTCCTCTGCTCCCCGTGCTACTTCTTCATATTTTGTGTTCAAAAAATGAATCAAGTCGGAATTGCAGGAAAGGGAGGGATACTCGCTATAATATTCTTCTACAGTTTTCTCATCATCCAACAATATAAAAGTAACTCTTAAAAAACGAGGATTTGTATCAGAAACAATACTTTTCATAAAGAAATATAATTCTTCATTACTATAGCAATCTAAAAAATCAGAAGATAGATACAAATCAATCTTTGGTTGAACGCTATATGCAGACATCTCATCATTGTATTCTTCAATTGTGATATTCGTATTCTTGATTTCTTTTTCTTTAAACGGAATGCTCGGAACATCTACATCAATGTAAAAATACAAATTGACATCGGCGAAGGTTTTTTCCACGATTTTCTTGTATTGGTCTCCAATGATCGATTGGATATAATCATCTTTTCCGCCACGTGTTTCAATCAGGCTATACACCTCAAACAATAAATCAGGATCATTTACTGGATATGCAATTGTTCGATGAGAATCCATGATAGTTTTCACTTCGAACTCTTCTCCATACTTTTCGTATAGCTGCTCTTTCGCAAATTTTGCTAAATCTTTACTGTCATAAATAACACAGCCTGTCAGCCAGATTGTATTTGTAAAAACAACAGCACATAAAGCTGCTATAGAAAAAAGATGATGAATGATGTTCTTTCTCACTCTTGCATTCTCACTTTCTGTAAAAATCACCGGAATTTTTGCGATGTAAATGGTTAATGCCCATCACATCAGCTGTATAGCATTTCATATTTTACTTTAGTATAAATGAACATTTCCAGCGACTTGCACAAAAATATGTCATAATTTCACATGATAATCCCGTTTTTAATTGCAGAGAGAGCATAAATGGTTGGGAATTGTTGTGCAAAATGACGGTGCATGCTCATTTATAGTTATTGATAAATATTTTCATACTCATCAATTTCCATACAAATATTATCTTCTGCAATTTCATGCTCATAGACGATATATATATCATTAACTTTTTGAACAGCATATGAATACCAATAATACTTATTTCCTTTTAGTATTCTTTTACGTATTCCAATCTGCTTACCTTTTTCAAGTTTGAGATAGTTTGCATTCATCTTGTACTTTCACCACCATACCCCAGATATTAGAATTTACCAAATTAACAAAGCACGATTTATAGAGTTTCTACCCTACATTCTGTTTAGTTTAGTATATTATACCACACCCCAACCCTCAAAGTCAAGAAAGGAGCGTGATTTCATGGGAATTTTCAGCGGACTCTTCAAGTCCAGAGATAAGCCGACCAACAGCTATGATTCGCCGTCCTACACATATTTCTTTGGACGAGCCAACAGCGGTAAACGTGTCACCGACAGAACAGCCTTACAGCATATTGCGGTTTATGCCTGTGTGCGTGTGCTGTCAGAAGCGATTGCACAGCTGCCACTGCATGTGTACAAATACAACGATAAGGGAAAAGAGCGAGTGCCACAGCACCCGCTTTACTTTTTGCTCCACGATCAGCCAAATCCTGAAATGACTTCTTTTGTTTTCCGAGAAACTTTAATGTCACATCTGCTGATCTATGGCAATGCCTATGCACAGATTATTCGTAATGGCAGAGGTGATGTTTTGGGATTGTATCCTCTGATGCCTGACAAAATGAAGGTTGACCGTGATGAAAAAAACCGCCTGATATACATTTACAGCCGTTACGATGAGGCAAATCCGAATCTGAAAGAACAGGGCGACATCGTTCTTTATGCTGATGAAGTTCTGCATATTCCCGGACTTGGATTTGATGGTCTGGTTGGATATTCGCCGATTGCACTTGCGAAAAATGCAATCGGCATTTCTATTGCCTGCGAGGAATACGGGGCGTCATTTTTCGGAAATGGTGCAAGTCCGTCAGGTGTTTTGGAACACCCCGGAGTGATCAAAAATCCGGAACGTGTGCGTGACGCCTGGCAGAGGGCTTACGGTGGCAAAAATGCCCATAAGGTCGCAGTTTTGGAGGAGGGCATGAAGTTCACACCCATTGCAATTCCGAATAATGAAGCACAGTTTCTGGAAACCCGAAAGTTTCAGATTGAGGAGATTGCAAGAATGTATCGTGTTCCTCTTCATATGATTGGCGACCTTGACCACGCCACATTTTCTAACGTAGAACATCTGTCATTGGATTTCGTGAAATATAGCCTCGATCCTTGGATTGTCCGCTGGGAGCAGTCCTTACAGAAAGCACTTCTTTCCGATTCTGAAAAAGGACAGTATTTCGTGAAGTTCAATGTAGATGGACTACTGCGTGGCGACTATGCTTCCAGAATGCAAGGCTATGCTACCGCAAGACAAAACGGCTGGATGTCAGCGAATGACATTAGAGAACTTGAAGATATGAATATGCTTTCTGAGGATGAAGGTGGTAACCTGTATCTTGTAAATGGCAGCTTTACAAAACTCGCTGATGCAGGTGCATTTGCAAATCAAAATTTAGAAAAGGAGGAGAAAACCGAATGAAGAAATTCTGGAACTTTATCCAAAACGAAGATACATCGGAAACAGAGCTTTTGTTTAACGGTCCTATCTCTGAAGATACTTGGTGGGGCGATGAAGTGACACCTGCTTTGTTCCGTGATGAACTCTCAAAAGTCAGCGGAAATCTGACAGTCTGGCTGAACTCGCCGGGCGGCGATGTGTTCGCTGCAAGTCAGATTTATTCTATGCTGAAAAATCACAAAGGCAAGGTTACCGTAAAAATTGATGGCATTGCTGCCTCCGCTGCGTCTGTTGTGGCAATGGCAGGCGATGAAACCTTGATTGCACCGACTGCCCTAATGATGATCCACGACCCCAGCACTTGTGCTATGGGAAACAAGGCAGATATGGAAAAGGCTATCATCTTGCTGGATGAAGTCAAAGAGAGTATCATCAATGCCTACGAAACCAAATCTCACCTCAGCAGAAACAAGATTGCGAAGCTGATGTCCGATGAAACATGGCTCAATGCAAAAAAGGCTCATGAAATGGGTTTTGTGGACGGGATTCTGTTTGCAGAGAAGAAAATGCCTGTTGTTCCCAAAGAGGAAGAACCGGATGAAGAAGAAAAAGAAGATACACTGACCGCAATGACCTATTCAAAGTCAAGGAATCTATCTGCATTCTTATCCAAAGTATCTGCATCAGCAGAATCCGTTGCAGGCACACCCATTGACCAGCTTGAAAAAAGGCTGGCACTTTTGAAATATTGATTGGAGGAATTGATTATGGCTATGACGATTAAAGAACTTAGAGAAAAGAGAAAGAAGGCTTGGGATACAGCACGTGATTTTCTCGACAGCAAGAGAAATGCAAACGGTGTTCTCAGCGAAGAAGATTCCAAGACCTACGATGCAATGGAACAGACTATTGTTGACCTTGGAAAAGAAATTCAGCGTCTGGAACGACAGGCTGAAATCGAAGCGGAAATGAACAAGGCAACTTCAACACCTGTTCTCGGCAAGCCTGCCACACCAAATGTAACGGAAAAGACAGGCACGGCAAGCGATGCCTATAAGAAGGCTTTCTGGAACAGCGTCAGAAATCGTAACTGGATCGATGTCCATGATGATTTGCACATTGGTACAGATGCAGAGGGCGGCTATCTTGTTCCGGATGAGTTTGAACGAAAATTGGTGGAAGCGTTGGAGGAAGAGAGCATTTTCCGCCAGATGGCAACGGTTATCAAAACTTCCAACGGCGACCGCAAGATTCCGATTGTGACTTCCAAGGGCGAGGCTGTCTGGATGGACGAGGAACAGCAGTATTCTCTTTCTGATGATACGTTCGGACAGGCATCGCTTTCCGCATATAAGCTTGGTACAGCAATTAAAATTTCAGAAGAACTTTTGAATGATTCTGTTTTTGACCTGCCGTCCTACATTGCAAAGGAGTTCGCAAGAAGAATCGGTTCTAAGGAAGAAGAGGCGTTCTTTGTTGGTGACGGCAAGGGAAAACCGACCGGTATTTTTAATGCTACAGGTGGTGCGGAAGACGGCACTTCCACCACAGGTGCAAGTATTACATTTGATGATGTGATGGAACTTTTCTACTCCCTCAGAAGTCCGTACCGCAAGAAAGCGGTGTGGGTGCTCAATGATTCCACTGTCAAGGCTCTTAGAAAATTGAAAGACAACACAGGCAATTACATCTGGAATCCGTCTGTGCAGGCAGGTGTTCCGGACACCATTCTCAATCGTCCTTACAAGACATCCAGCTATGTGCCGGAAATCAAGGCAGGCAACAAGTGCATGGCATTCGGCGACTTTAGCTATTACTGGGTAGCTGACAGACAGGGACGCTCCTTCAAGAGACTGAATGAACTCTTTGCTATGACAGGTCAGGTTGGTTTCCTTGCTTCGCAGCGTTTGGACGGCAAGCTGATTCTTCCGGAAGCAATCAAGACACTTACCATCAAGAAAGCGTGATGCTATGATTACGCTGAAAGAGGCGAAAAACTATCTGAGAGTGGATTATGAGGAGGACGATAGTCTGATTCAAAATCTGCTTTCTACAGCAAAAAATCTGGTAATGGACGTTGGCAGAATGGACGAGGACAGTTTTTCTCAGAATGAAGATACCGTGCGGACTGCGATGCTTTTCGCACTTGGGTATCTTTATGAAAACAGGAGTAATCCTGATTATCATAAACTTACACTGAATCTTCGTTCAATTTTGTTTGCACAGCGAGAGGGTGTGATGTAATGGAAATTGGAACTTTGAATCAGAGAATTACCATTCTGGAACACAGGACTGTTATTGATGAGATTGGAAATCATATCACCAAATGGGAAGAAATATTCTCCCTATGGGCAAAGATTGCTGTAAAAACTGCAAGTGAAACCACTGATGCAGGAGTTACCAAAGAGGTACAGAAACTTGAATTTCTGGTTCGTCAAAGTCCTGCCTCGCTGAATATCAACAGCACCAATTTCCGTATTCTCTTCAGAAACAGCATCTACAATGTCACCGGAATTACTCCTTTATACGACCACAACAACTACATGAAAATCGAGGGTGAGATACGAAAGGCAGGTGTTTCCGATGACTACAGTTGATGCAATGGCTTATGAAATTATGAAAGGTCTGACGGAATATGCAGACCTTGCGGATACTGCCATGAAAAAGGCTGTCCGGAAAACCGCCACGCAAGTGAAAAACGAGATTTCCGCCAATGCCCCGAAGGACACCGGAAAATATGCAAAAAGCTGGGCAACGAAAAAGACTGGCGAAAACAGTCACTCTTTGGAGATGACTGTCCACAGTAAGAATCGTTACCAACTGGCACATCTTCTGGAAAAGGGGCATGCCAAGCGTGGCGGTGGTCGGGTATCCGGCAAACCGCATATTGCTCCTGCGGAAGAAAACGGTGTGCAGTTGCTGGAGCATTTGATTGAGGGGGCTTTGTCATGACCTACGAACAAATCGCAGAAATGATGGAGGAAAT
>ERZ1673698.937-NODE-937-length-34768-cov-31.064212_pt1 | contig 34768 bp, 29 predicted proteins | sample MGYA00580228_ERZ1673698 | MGnify/ENA primary metagenome ERZ1673698 (study PRJEB41218, sample SAMN15661768) | gut metagenome | host: Homo sapiens | place: Canada: London | collected 2015-08-20/2019-03-30 | study: EMG produced TPA metagenomics assembly of... | reverse complement strand
TTTATTGCTTATTATCCGCACCCAAAAAGTTGCATTTATAAGTTGAACTCAAGTAGTAAACGAACAACCGTATGCTCAGCATTGCCATGAAGCTGTATTGGATGAAACAAAGACCGATGAATTCATGATTAGTATTGTTGTATATGAAACCGATGAATTTGATACAGAAGGATGCTCTGATTGTCTGACTGGAGATCCTGATTCAGAGAAAAATATCTATACATCTAGTCGTATTGCCGCTATTGCTCAGTTGACAGGTGGCAAGCAGGATGAATGGAAAGAATTTGAGTTGCCTCTTGAATGGAAGAAAGAATATAGCGCTGATAAAAAATATCGTATGGCAATAATCTGTTCTGCAAGTAAGGATGGTGATAAGTTCTGGGGAGCTCCGGGTAGCAAATTGATTGTAGACGACTTTAAATTGATTGCTGAATAAAATATAAGAATTTTATTTTTCGGAGAATGTGAAGGGCAGGCATCGACTATTGTAATTGATGCCTGCCCTTAATTTTTTTCGGTTAGACAATACCCTGAGCCATCATGGCCTTGGCTACCTTCATGAAACCTGCCACGTTCGCACCCTTCACATAGTTAATATAGCCGTCCGGTTCTGTACCGTACTGTACACAAGCTTCGTGAATGTTCTTCATGATGCTCTTCAGCTTTTCGTCCACTTCTTCCTGGCTCCAGCTCAACTTGATAGAGTTCTGAGTCATTTCCAGGCCCGATACAGATACACCACCTGCGTTGGCAGCCTTACCCGGAGCGTACAGAATCTTAGCTTCCTGGAATACGCGGATTGCTTCAGGAGTAGATGGCATGTTGGCACCTTCAGAAACTGCGATGACACCGTTGGCAATCAGCGCTCTGGCATCGTCGCCGTTGATTTCATTCTGAGTTGCAGAAGGAAGGGCGATATCAGCCTTTTCATTCCACGGACGTGCGCCTGCTACATATTTGCAGCCGTATTTTTCTGCGTATTCGCGGATACGTCCACGGTACAAGTTCTTCAGTTCCATGATGTAATCCAGCTTTTCGCGGTCGATACCGTCCGGATCGTAGATGTAACCGTCAGAATCGGACATGGTTACAACCTTAGCTCCCAACTGAATCAGTTTCTCTACGGTATATTGAGCTACGTTGCCTGAACCAGATACCAGACAAGTCTTGCCTTTCAGTTCGATGTTACGTGTTTTCAGCATTTCCAGCAGGAAGTAGATGTTTCCGTAACCTGTTGCTTCCGGACGAATCAGCGAACCACCGAATTCACGTCCTTTTCCGGTCAGTACACCGGTAAATTCGTGAGCCAGCTTCTTGTACATACCGAACATATAGCCCACTTCACGACCTCCTACACCGATATCTCCGGCAGGAACGTCTGTTTCAGGACCGATGTGACGCCACAGTTCCAGCATAAATGCCTGACAGAAACGCATGACTTCCGCATTCGATTTGCCACGCGGAGAAAAGTCAGAACCACCTTTACCGCCACCCATCGGAAGAGTGGTCAGTGAGTTTTTGAATGTCTGCTCGAAAGCAAGGAACTTCAAGATTCCCAAGTTTACTGAACTGTGAAAACGAATACCACCTTTATAAGGGCCGATAGCGTTGTTGTGCTGAACGCGGTAACCCATATTGGTCTGGATATTGCCTTTATCGTCCATCCAGGTTACACGGAACTGATAAACTCTATCTGGAATACACAAACGTTCAATCAGATTTACTTTGTCGAATTCCGGGTGTTTGTTGTATTCTTCTTCAATAGTGCCGAGCACTTCTTCTACTGCCTGATGATATTCAGGTTCATTTGGAAATCTTCTTTTCAGATCTTCCAGTACTTTAGCTGCATTCATAAATTATCTATATTAATTATTGGATTATTTTGATTTCTTTGTATGTGACAAAAATATAGATAATTTTTTATTTGCGCAACACCTTGATAAATAAAAACAAGAAAAAGCCTTAAAAATGATTGAATTTATAATTTAAATATGTGTAAATAGTTATTATTTGTCATTCCTTAATGATTTGATTACAGGAATAAATACAAGAGCTCCTGAAATAAGAATCATTACGACGAGGGGGCCGTCAATGCGTGGGGTGGAGGTCAGAATCACAAAGCAAAGTGCTGCCCAAAACAGGGTAAGAATGACACATTGGGTTTTGGTAAGTGGTTTTCTCATGGTTTTTAAACAGGTAGGGTTTATAAATAAAAAAGCTGAAAATAAAGAATAAAGACCTCTTTGTCAGAGACGTTTCTTCACTCTTTATTTCCAGCTTTCCGTTTATTCAGGAATTAGCATTCTTTCTTTTTCTTTTCTACAATGGCATCGATGCAGGCAATGGCTGTGATATTGACGATGTCACGTACAGAGCTTTCGATGTCTGTAAAGTGAATCGGTTTGTTCAGTCCCATCTGGATCGGGCCGATGACTTCTGTTTCACTCATGCTCTGAATGAGCTGGTAAGTGGCATTGGCAGAACTCAGGTTCGGGAATACCAGCGTATTGACTTCTTTGCCTTTCAGGCGTGTGAACGGATATTTTTCGTCGCGCAGTGCATTGTTCAAGGCAAATTTAACCTGCATTTCTCCGTCGATGGCCAGTTCCGGATATTCACGGTGCATGTAGCTGATGGCTTCGTGTACCTTTGCCGGACTTCCTTCCGTATCGGAACCGAAGTTGGAGTACGAAAGCATGGCTATCACTGGCTCCTGATTGAAGAAACGTACTGCCTTGACAGACAGTTTGGCGATGTCAATCAGCGTATCGGTATCTGGATGACGGTTGATCAGGGTATCGGCAATGAAATATGTTCCTTTTTTCGAGTTGAGGATGTGCATGGTACCGAAGTGGTTGTATCCCGGCTGTATGCCGATCACTTCCTTGGCTACCTTGATGGTATTCGAGTATTTGGTGTACAGACCGGTTACGAAAGCATCAGCTTCACCGGTTTCTACCATCATCATACCGAAGTAGTTGCGTTCGAACATCTTGTCGTTTGCCTCTGCGAAGTTCGCTCCCTCACGGGCACGCTTTTCACACAAGATGCGAGCATAGCGTTCGCGGCGTTCAGCCTCACGGTCGTGACGGAGGTTGACGATTTCAATGCCTTCCAGGTTCAGGTCAAGTTCTTTGGCCAGTTTGGCTATTCTTTCTTCGTTGCCCAGCAGAATCGGGTTACAGATACCTTCTGCCTTGGCTTCTACAGCCGCTTTCAGCATATTGGGGTGAGTACCTTCGGCAAAGACAACGCGCTGCGGGCAGCGGCGGGCTGTTTCGTACAACTGGCGGGTCAGCTTGTTTTCCTGTCCCATCAGTTCGCGCAGGTGATTCTTGTATGCGTCCCAGTCGGTAATCTGCTTGCGTGCTACACCCGATTCCATTGCAGCCTTGGCTACCGCCATGGAAACTTCTGTAATCAGTCGGGGATCGACCGGTTTCGGAATGAAATATTCCGGACCGAAAGTCAGGTTGTTTACATGGTATGCCTCATTCACTACATCCGGAACCGGTTTCTTGGCAAGTCCGGCAATGGCGCGTACGGCAGCCAGTTTCATTTCTTCGTTGATAGCTGTGGCACGGGTATCCAGTGCACCGCGGAAGATATACGGGAATCCGATAACGTTATTAATCTGGTTCGGATAGTCGGAACGGCCGGTTGACATCAGTACGTCGGGACGTGACGCCATGGCATCTTCATACGAAATTTCCGGAGTAGGATTGGCCAGTGCAAATACAATCGGATGATCGGCCATGCTTCGTACCATGTCCTGAGTCAGTACGTTGCCTCTCGACAAGCCAAGGAATACATCAGCTCCCTTGATGGCTTCTGCCAGTGTATGCACATCCGTACGGTCGGTTGCGAAGAATTTCTTCTGTTCGTTCAGGTCTGTACGCTGTTTGGAGATTACCCCTTTGCTGTCCAGCATGACGATGTTTTCCAGACGGGCACCCAGTGAAACGTATAGCTTGGTACACGATACTGCCGAGGCACCGGCACCGTTTACCACAATCTTCACATCTTCTATCTTCTTTCCTGCTACCTCCAGCGCGTTGAGCAGTCCGGCACTCGAGATGATGGCTGTACCATGCTGGTCGTCGTGCATGACCGGAATGTCGAGCTCCTCTTTCAGGCGCTGTTCTATCTTGAAGCATTCAGGAGCCTTTATGTCTTCCAGGTTGATACCTCCGAAAGTCGGTGCAATGGCTTTTACCGCTTCGATAAACTTGTCCGGATCTTTCTCGTTGACTTCAATATCGAATACATCAATACCTGCATAAATCTTGAAGAGCAGTCCTTTACCTTCCATTACAGGCTTTCCGCTCATGGCTCCTATGTCGCCTAAACCCAGTACAGCCGTACCGTTCGATATAACGGCAACCAGATTTCCCTTGGCGGTGTAATCGTAAGCTGTATCAGGATTTTTCTGAATTTCCAGGCAAGGTTCGGCAACTCCCGGAGAGTATGCCAGCGATAAATCTCTCTGCGTTTGGTAAGGTTTGGTAGGAACTACCTCTATTTTGCCAGGCTTGCCCTGTGAGTGATAGAGCAAAGCGGCTTCTTTTGTTATTTTGGCCATGTCTTTATTGGTTTTATTGTTTTTATCGTTTCTTCGTAAATATGTATCGCAAATGTAGGAATAAAATAACAAATGGAAGATTATTTCTTTTAAAAAACTATAAATCGTAGAACGCCTGAATTTCTTTGGTCGATAATATTTGTCAATTGGTCGGATTAATTTGGCTATATGTAATAACTCGTTTGTTTTATGGTTATTGTTAGTTAAACACTTCGTTTTTTGACTGATTTTTTCACTATATTTGCATGGCTAAAAACTAAATAGGCCGAAAAAGTTTTCTAAAAGAGAAGAAGAGGGTACGAAAAACATTAATTATTATAATATGAATATGAGTGTAAAAAGAAACAGAAGTTTTTCTTCTAGCCGGATTGCCCTTATGGCTTTGGGGGTATCGGTGTTGACTGCCTGCGGCGGAGGCCAGGGTGGTATGAAAATGGGTGATAATGAATTTGCTGTACAAACGGTTGCAACAACTTCCAGTAATCAAACCACTCAGTATCCGGCTACTATCAAAGGCTTGCAGGATATTGAAATTCGTCCTCAGGTATCGGGCTTTATTGTGAAATTGTGTGTCGACGAAGGTGCTACAGTTCATAAAGGGCAGGCGCTGTTTCAGATTGATCCGACTCAGTATAAAGCTGCTTACGATCAGGCTAAGGCCGGCGTAGAATCAGCAAAAGCCAACTTGAAAACCGTTGCCGAAACAGAGGCAAACAAGAAAATGCTGCATGAACAGAAAATCATCAGCGACTTCGAATATCAGACTGCTGTCAATAATCTGTTGACTGCAAAAGCTAATCTGGCACAGGCTGAGGCTGCTTATGCGGCTGCAAAGCAGAACTTAGGTTTCTGTACAGTAACCAGTCCGTCGGACGGTGTGATCGGAACTTTCCCGTATCGTGTAGGTGCATTGGTTAGTGCTTCAATCGCAGAGCCGTTGACAACTGTTTCTCAGATTGGCGATATGTATGTGTATTTCTCTATGACAGAAAAACAATTACTGGCTCTGACAAAGGCAGGTGGTACCTTGAAGGAACAGTTGGAAAAAATGCCGGCAGTTAAATTGCAGTTGTCGGATGGTACAATGTACGACGCTGAAGGTAAGATTGATGCTGTCAGCGGTGTTATCGACCAGAGCACGGGTTCTGTAAGCATGCGTGCTATTTTCCCGAACAAGCAGAATATCCTGCGTAGTGGTGGTATGGCGAACGTCGTATTCCCTTACGCTATGAATAATATTATATTGATTCCTCAATCGGCTACACAGGAAATTCAGGATAAGAAGTTCGTGTATGTCTTGCAGGCCGACAGCACACTGAAACATACCGAAATCCAGGTTTCCAATCTGAACGACGGTAAGAACTATATCGTAACCGGCGGATTGAAAGAAGGCGATAAGGTAGTAGTTGAAGGTGTTCAGACTTTGCAGGATGGACAGAAAATCGTTCCTATTACTGTAGCTCAGAAAGAAGCTAAGTATCAGAAAGCCCTCCAGGATCAGCGCGATGGAAATATCCAGACTGCTTTCAATTGATTTGTGTGAGGTGAACAATTTATTCGTATAATATTATTAAGGAATAGAATGAAACTAGATAAATTTATTAATCGTCCGGTACTATCAACGGTAATCTCTATCTTGATAGTTATTCTGGGTATTATCGGCCTTGCTACACTGCCGGTAACACAGTATCCGGATATTGCGCCTCCTACCGTATCGGTAAGAGCTACCTATACGGGTGCCAACGCGCAAACAGTATTGAACTCCGTTATTGCACCGCTGGAAGACCAGATCAATGGTGTAGAAAACATGATGTATATCCAGTCTAGTGCGTCGAATAACGGTTCTGCTGATATTAGTGTATATTTCAACCAGGGTACCGACCCTGATATGGCAGCGGTCAACGTACAGAACCGTGTTTCTATGGCACAGGGTCTGTTGCCTGCCGAAGTAACAAAAGTCGGTGTCACTACTCAGAAACGTCAGAACTCTATGTTGCTGATCTTCTCTCTGTACGATGCGGAAGACAAGTATAACATCGAGTTCATTGAAAACTATGCCAAGATCAACTTGATTCCGGAAGTTCAGCGTGTAAAAGGTGTGGGTGATGCCAACGTGATGGGTCAGGATTATTCTATGCGTATCTGGTTGAAGCCGGATGTCATGGCACAGTACAACCTGGTACCGGGTGATATTTCCAATGCATTGGCTGAACAGAACATCGAAGCAGCTCCGGGACAGTTTGGTGAACGTGGTAACCAGACTTTCCAGTATACTATCCGTTACAAAGGACGTTTGCAGCAGACAGAAGAATTCGAAAACATTGTCATCAAGGCACTGCCTAACGGTGAAGTTCTCCGTCTGGGGGATGTAGCCCGTATCGAACTGGGCCGTCTGGCATATACCTTTAATAATACGGTAAACGGACATAAGGCTGTAACCTGTATCGTATTCCAGATGGCTGGAACCAACGCTACAGAAACCATCAACAACTTGCTGGATGTAATTCATAAAGCAGAAGAAAGCTTGCCGGCAGGTTTGAAAATCAACGTGGCTCAGAATGCCAACGACTTCTTGTACGCCTCTATCCACGAAGTTATCAAGACTTTGATCGAGGCATTTATCCTCGTGTTTATCGTAGTATACGTCTTCCTGCAGGATATGCGTTCTACTTTGATTCCGGCCATCGCTATTCCGGTTGCCTTGATTGCAACATTCTTCGTCTTGAAGTTGATCGGATTTAGTGTGAACTTGCTGACTTTGTCGGCGATGGTGCTCGCCATTGCGATTGTGGTCGATGATGCCATCGTTGTGGTGGAAGGTGTCCATGCGAAGTTGGACCAGGGATATAAATCTTCCCGCGAGGCTTCTATCGATGCCATGAGCGAATTGGGTGGTGCATTGGTTTCCATTACACTGGTCATGATGTCCGTGTTTATCCCGGTAAGTTTCATGGGTGGTACGGCAGGTACATTCTACCGTCAGTTCGGTATCACCATGGCCATCTCTATTGCATTCTCCGCATTGAACGCGTTGACCTTGTCGCCTGCGTTGTGTGCCCTCTTCCTGAAACCGCACGATTCAGAACATAAACCTAAGAAGATGAGCGTGGTCGACCGTTTCCATGCTTCCTTCAACGCCGCATACGATTCTTTGTTGAAGAGCTACAAGAAACGTGTTGTCTTCTTCATCCACAAGAAATGGCTGGCATTGGGAATGGTAGCAGCTTCTATCGTTCTGCTGGTATTCTTCATGAAGATTACTCCGACCGGTATGGTGCCGAACGAAGATACAGGTACCATCATGGGTGCTGTGACATTGCCTCCTGGAACTTCACAGGAACGTGCCATGGAAGTATTGGCCAAGGTAGACAGTCTGGTAGCTGCCGAACCTGCCGTACAGTCACGTACTATTATCTCCGGTTATAGCTTCATCGGTGGTCAGGGACCTTCTTACGGTTCTGTCATCATCAAGCTGAAAGACTGGGAAGAACGTTCACTGATGCAGAATTCCGATATCATTTATGCTACGTTGTTCATGCGTGCACAGAAAGTCATCAAGGACGCACAGGTATTGTTCTTCGCTCCTCCTATGATTCCGGGTTATTCAGTATCAAGCGATATCGAGTTGAACATGCAGGATAAGACCGGTGGTAGCCTGGATCACTTCTTCGAAGTTGTAAACAGCTATACCGCAGCTTTGGAAGCACGTCCGGAAATCAACTCTGCGAAGACCACCTTCAACCCGAGCTTCCCGCAGTATCAGTTGGATATCGATGCAGCAGCTTGTAAGAAAGCAGGTATCAGTCCGAGCGACATCCTTTCTACTATGCAGGGATACTTCGGAGGTCTGTACGCTTCTAACTTCAACCGTTTCGGTAAGATGTACCGTGTAATGATTCAGGCTGAACCTGACGCAACCAAGAACATGGAATCACTGAACGGAGTAAAGGTTCGTGGAAGCAACGGAGAAATGGCTCCTATCACACAGTTTGTCAGCTTGAAGAAAGTATACGGTCCGGATATCATCAGCCGTTTCAACCTGTATACTTCTATGAAGGTCATGGTTGCTCCGGCATCAGGATATACTTCCGGTCAGGCTTTGCAGGCCATTGCCGAAGTAGCGAAAGAAAATCTTCCTACCGGATTCGGTTACGAGCTGGGAGGTATGGCGCGTGAGGAAGCTTCTTCAAGCGGTAGTACTACCGGTATCATTTTCGTGCTCTGTTTCGTATTCGTATACTTGCTGTTGAGTGCCCAGTACGAAAGTTACATCCTTCCGCTTGCCGTACTGTTGTCAGTACCGTTCGGTTTGATGGGTAGCTTCCTCTTCGTCAACGGCTTCGGTGCACTGGGAAGCATTCCGGCATTGAAGATGATCGTAGGATCCATGTCAAACGATATCTACATGCAGATTGCATTGATCATGTTGATGGGTCTGTTGGCAAAGAACGCTATCTTGATTGTAGAGTTCGCCCTCGACCGTCGTAAGCAGGGTATGAGTATTTCGTGGGCAGCCGTGTTAGGTGCTGCAGCTCGTTTGCGACCTATCTTGATGACCTCTCTGGCAATGATCGTCGGTTTGCTTCCGTTGATGTTTGCCTTCGGTGTAGGTGCTCACGGTAACCGTACATTGGGTTCTTCGGCTATCGGTGGTATGTTGATCGGTATGATTTTGCAGATCTTCATTGTCCCCGTATTGTTTGTGATCTTCCAGTGGTTGCAAGAGAAAGTTAAACCGATGGAATGGGATAGCCTCGATGAAAGCGAAGTTGAATCTGAAATTGAACAGTATTCTCCTGCTAGTAAAACTCATAAATGATAAAGACGATAATGAAAAAACAAATATTAGGTGCAATGTGTGTAGCTGCCATGATGAGCAGCTGCCACATTTATAAAGCTTATGATCGTCCGGAATCGATAGATGCTTCAGGCATCTATCGTGATCCGGCCTCGGCGACCGATACGTTGGTTTCGGATACGGCCAACATGGGAAATCTGCCGTGGAAAGAAGTTTTCCGTGATGCCAAACTGCAGGCTTTGATTGAAGAAGGACTGGCCAACAACGTAGACATGCAGGCTGCTATTCTGCGTGTGGAAGAAGCAAAGGTGATGCTGACTGCCGCTCGTCTTTCTTACCTTCCTTCCATCAATCTGGCTCCTCAGGGAACACTGAGCAGTTTCGATAAGTCGAAACCTACACAGACTTACCAGCTTCCGGTTGCCGCAAGCTGGGAAATTGACCTGTTTGGCAAGCTGCTGAACGCGAAACGCGGACAACAGGCTGCTTACCTGCAGAGCAAGTATTCCCGTCAGGCTGTACGTTCTCAGATTATCTGTGGCATAGCCAATACATATTATTCGCTGCTGATGCTCGACCGTCAGGTGGAAATCACTACCGAAACAGCTGCCATCTACAAGGAAAACGTACGTGTAATGGAAGCCATGAAGATAGCCGGTATGACTACCGAAGCTGGAGTTGCACAGATGCGTGCAGCCAGTCATCAGGTAGAGGCTTCTCTGCTGGACTTGAAACGTCAGGTACGTGAAACCGAAAACTCGCTGGCCGTGCTGCTGGCCAAGGCTCCACAGACTATCGACCGCAGCACCCTCGATGAACAGGTGATGCCGGAAGAACTGACAGCAGGAGTTCCGATGCAGTTGCTGGAAAATCGTCCGGACGTGAAGATTGCCGAAATGACGCTTGCCAGCGCTTATTATACAACCAATCAGGCACGTTCCGCATTCTATCCGGGACTGAATATCACCGGTACTGCCGGATGGACCAACAGCGCAGGTGTTGCGGTATTGAATCCGGGCAAACTGATTCTGAATGCGGTTGCTTCGTTGACTCAGCCTATCTTCAACAACGGAAAGCTGGTTGCTAACCTGAAGGTATCGAAGGCAGAAGAAAAGATTGCCCAGATGAATTACCAGCAGACCATTCTGGAAGCCGGAAAAGAAGTTAGCGACGCTTTGTTCCTGTACGATACACAGAACAAGAAGCTGATTGAAGACCGCGGTCAGGTAGACCAGTTGGATAAGGCGGTAACTTATACCAAGTCCTTGTTCCAGAGCGGCGACGCTACTTATCTGGAAATCCTTACTGCACAGCAAAATCTGCTGAGCGCACAGTTGAGCGAAGTATCTGATAACTTCCAGCGTATTCAGGCTGTCATCAACCTGTACAGTGCACTGGGAGGAGGAAGAGAATAATTAACCTTAAATATGAAAGAAACTATGATTAGTCCTTTAGCTTACGTTGACCCCTCTGCTAAGATCGGAAAAAACGTTACGGTACATCCGTTTGCCTATATCGACAAGAATGTAGAGATAGGCGATGATAATGTGATTATGCCTTATGCCAGCCTGATGAGCGGTACCCGTATGGGAAACGGTAACACCGTCTATCAGGGTGCAGTCATTGCGGCTGTTCCCCAGGATTTCGCCTATACGGGTGAAGAAACACTGGCTTGCATCGGCAATAACAATGTTATCCGTGAAAATGCTGTGATTATCCGTGGTACACACGCCGGACATGCTACTACCGTAGGCGATGGTAACTTTATCATGACAGGTGTACGTTTGTCGCACGATGTGACAGTAGGTAACCGCTGTATCATCGGAAATGGTTCGCAGGTATCAGGAAACTGCATCATTCAGGATTGTGCTATCCTTACGTCCAATGTACTGATGCAGGGAAATACCCGTCTGGGAAGTTATTCTCTGGTACAGGGTGGCTGCCGTTTTATCAAGGATATTCCTCCTTATATTGTTGCGGCTCACGAACCGATTGCTTTTTACAGCATCAACACCAAGGTTCTGGAAGTAGCAGGATTCTCCGAACCACTGGTCAAGCACATTGCTCAGGCATATCGTATTTTGTATAAAGCGAATACCTCACAGCACGATGCTTTGATCCGTATCAAGGAACAAGTGCCTTCTAGTCCGGAAATCGATCATATTATCGAGTTTGTCGAAACATCCAAACTGGGAATTATTCATTAAAAGGTACTATGGCAGGCGTAAAGAGAAGCAAATGCGATCGTGAAGAGCTGAAAAAACGGGTGATAGAAGAGGCTTCCCGGGCTTTCGGCAAATATGGGATTAGAAATGTACACATGGATAATCTGGCATGTGCTCTTTCTATTTCCAAGCGTACTCTTTACGAATTATTCTGCGACAAGGAACAGCTTTTGCTGGAAGTCTTGATTATGCACCAGCAGAAGATGGGTACCTATATAAGCGAGGTTGCTTCCAGAGCTCAGAATGCTCTGGAAGTAATCTTTGCTTTTTACAAGCGAAAGCTCAATGAGCTGACCGAGCTGAATCCTCTTTTCCTGCGCGACCTGCGCAAATACCCCAACGTGTTGTCTTGTATACGCGAACGTCAGAAACAGAGTGATGCGGCGGCATTGATTCATTTTCAGAAAGGCGTAGAAGAAGGCATCTTCCGCGACGACATCAATTTCGACATCATCAATCAGGCCATGTCCATGCAGTTTGAGATGCTTGTGTACTCCGATATTACCAATAATTATCCATTGTCGGAGATATACAGTGAGGTCACCTTCCTGCACATGCGGGGAATTACTACTCCCAAAGGAATGCAGATGGTAGACGCTTTTTTACAGTCTGTAAAAGAAAAGCGCTGAGATTACCCCTCGTTATCTTCGAAAAACCGCTATCTTTGCAACTGTTTTGCAAAGATTTGTCGATGAAAAATAAAATAACATTCACTTTTATCTTTACCCTGCTGGTTGTGGCGGGACTGTTGGCGTTGTATTATCTGCCGCCTGTCAATTTGGGCGATACCCCTTTGCGCAAAGTCGACTTGCTGTCCGACCTGCGTCCCGATCCGGTTGTGGAAGAAGTTTCCGATTCCGATTCTATTCCTTTGCCGGTTGTGGTAAAGCCTGCCTTTGTAGATACCTGCAAGACCGGCATGACCTGCATTGAAGATTATACCGATTCCCTTGGTCTGGGAATGGGCGCATTTTACGAAGCTTTGGCAAACAGAGCTTCTTTGGGGCGTCCGGTGCGTATCGCCTATTTCGGCGATTCCTTTATCGAAGGCGATATCCTGACAGCCGACCTGCGGTCCTTGCTTCAGCAGAAGTTCGGAGGCAGGGGAGTAGGCTATGTGCCGGTAACCTCCCGTGTTGCCGGATTCCGTCCGACAATAAAACATACCTTCGAAGGCTGGGAAAGCCATGCCGTAACCGACTCGTCGGGTTTCAAACGCGCTTTTCAGGATATTTCCAACCATTACTTTATTCCTCGTGCGGGAGCGTCGGTTACTCTGAAGGGCGGGAAAAACTATACAGCCTGTCTGGATACCTGCGAAACGTCCTCCTTCTATTTCTTCTCGCCCGATACCGTTATCCTGTCGGCCCAGATCAACGGAGGAGAAAGTAAGGAATACATATTCCCCGGCGACAGTACCCGTATGCAGGTGGCAGAGGCAGATGGCAGTATCGGTACCATCCGCTGGCGGGTACAGCAGGCAGGAAAGCATACCCGTTGCTTTGCGGCTACCATGGATTCGCGCGAAGGGGTGATTCTCGATAACTTCAGTACCCGTGGCAGCAGCGGACAGCAGCTTGCCGGCATTCCGATGTCGGTACTGAAAGCCTACAACCGCTTGCGTACCTACGACCTGATTGTCCTGCAATACGGACTGAATGTCGCTTCGGAAAAAGTGATGAATTATTCCTATTATACCGTCGAGATGGAGAAAGTCATTGCCCACCTGAAAGAAGCCTTCCCCGAAGCCGCCATTCTGATCGTCGGTATCGGTGACCGTGAGAGCAAGACCGAAACCGGCGAACTGCATACCATGCCCGGTGTGAAGAGCCTTGTCCGCTATCAGCAGGCACTTGCCGCCAAGACTCACGTTGCCTTCTGGAACATGTTCGAGGCCATGGGAGGCGAGGGCAGCATGGTCGAAATGGTCAACAGCAAGCCCGCCATGGCAAACTACGACTATACCCACATCAACTTCCGGGGCGGAAAGCATCTGGCGAACATCCTGTTCGAGGCCCTGATGTACGGCAAGGAACAATACGAGAAACGCAAGGCATACGAAAATTAACGTACGATGAAACTGAAACAACTAGTCTTTTACATAGCCTGCCTGACAGTACTTGTCGCCATGCCCGGATATGCGCAGGATGTCCTTCCCGAGTGTCCGAAACCCGACAAGCACTCATCGCCTGTTTATCCCAGTCACGAGATGAAACAGCTGATGCAGTTTGTATCCGTCGACAGTCCCATGCCTGCTGTATTCCGCAATACGACCGAAAACGAGCTGACCGATCCGGCAGGTTCACTACATCCCTTTTGGGAGAAGTTAGGAGCTCTCGACCGTCCGTTACGTATCGTACACATAGGCGATTCACACGTCAGGGGACATGTCTTTCCTTACGTTATGCGCTGCTGTCTGGAAGACGATTTCGGCTCCAAAGCCGTTGAAAACATCCCCGTCACCTACCAGACATCCGGCATCGCCCGTGAAACCGGTTCCAACGGAGTGGTATACCACATCTTGGGAGTAAACGGAGCCACGTGCCAGAGCTTTTCCACCCCCGAAAACATCCGTCAGATAGCCGACTTGCATCCCGACCTCGTCATCTTATCGTTTGGAACCAACGAAGCACACGGGCGGCGTTACAACGCCTCCGAGCATACCGCTGCCATAAACTATCTGATAGAGGAGCTGAAAGTCTCCTGTCCCGATGTCGCCTTTCTGATGACCACTCCACCGGGAGCCTATGTGCGGAACGGCAGGAGAGGGAAGATTATCAATCCCCGCACCCCGCTGGTCGTAGAAAATGAACTGAAGTTCGCCCGCGAGCACGGCATTGCCATCTGGGACATGTACGATATTGTCGGCGGCAAGCAGCGTGCCTGCCTGAACTGGAATGCGGCCAACATGTACCAGCGCGATAAGATACACTTTACCCACGAAGGATATACTTTACAAGGATTATTATTACACGAAGCATTTATAAAAGCATACAATCATTATGTGGCAACTCGATTGGACTAAACTGGCAGATATTCTTACATACGATCCCCGTCAGCCGATGATATTCAGCAGCGGACTGTTCCTGTTCCTTTTCTTGGGATTCAGTCTGATATACGTATTGTTGCAGAAACAGACCACGGCACGTCTGCTGTTCGTGTCTGCCTTCTCCTATTATTTCTACTACAAGAGCAGCGGCATCTATTTCTTCCTACTGGGAATTGTTACCGTGAGCGACTTCCTGCTGGCGGGACGGATGGCACGTACCGAAACACTCTGGAAGCGCAAGCTGCTGGTCGTGATAAGTTTGTGCATTAATCTGGGACTGTTGTGCTATTTCAAATACACTAACTTCTTTTACGAAATGCTCTGTCCGCTGTGGAACGGCCACTACGAAGCCTTCGACATCTTCCTGCCGGTCGGTATTTCCTTCTTCACCTTCCAGTCGCTGAGCTACACTCTCGACGTATACCGCCGTGACTTGAAGCCGCTCGACAACCTGCTGGACTACATCTTTTATGTATCCTTCTTCCCCCAGCTGGTAGCAGGACCTATTGTGCGTGCCCGCGACTTCATCCCTCAGATTCGCCAACCCCTGTTCGTTTCGAAGGAAATGTTCGGCGAAGGAGTCTTCTTCATCGTGAGCGGTCTGTTCAAGAAAGCCGTCATCTCCGACTATATCAGCATCAACTTTGTAGAACGCATTTTCGACAATCCCAGCCTGTATTCCGGAGTGGAAAATCTTTTTGGCGTATACGGCTACGCCTTGCAGATATACTGCGACTTCTCAGGTTACAGCGACATGGCCATCGGTATCGCCCTGCTGTTGGGTTTCCGTTTTCCCATCAACTTCAATTCCCCCTACAAGTCGGACAGCGTGACCGATTTCTGGCACCGCTGGCACATCTCCCTGTCCACTTGGCTGCGCGATTACCTCTACATTTCGCTGGGCGGCAACCGGAAAGGCAAGATCCGTACCTACATCAACCTGATCCTGACCATGCTGTTGGGCGGACTCTGGCACGGTGCTTCGTGGAATTTCATCGTATGGGGCGGACTGCACGGCGTAGCACTTGCCGTACACAAGTTCTTCCACAGCCTGCTTCATCGTCCTAAAACTTACCGCAGTATCGGATGGCGCCGTGTGTTTGCCGTGATTATCACTTTCCATTTCGTGTGCTTCTGCTGGATTTTCTTCCGCAACACCGAGTTTGCTGGTTCGGTTTCCATGATCCGTCAGATCTTTACCTCGTTCCATCCCGAACTGTTCTCGCAGCTCGTTGCCGGATACTGGAAAGTATTCGCCCTGATGGCAGTCGGCTACCTGCTCCACTGGTGCCCCGATAGCTGGCAGAACGCTTGCAGCCGCGGCATGACACGCCTGCCGCTGGTCGGTCAGGCATTCATCCTGATAGCCCTCATCTTTTTGGTCATTCAGGTAAAGAGCAGCGACATTCAGCCATTTATCTATTTCCAGTTCTAAAATAAAAGAAAAAATACCCTTTTTTGCCCTTCACGCCCTTCACATACGGCTCTTCCGGCATGCTCAATGCATCATCGAAACCCGCTGTGTGAAGGGCGTGAATAGTAAATAAGCCTATTGAATCTTTGTATATAGCCTAAATTCCACCGGAAACGTCCCGATGTTTTGGGAAAATTTGTACAAAACATTTTATTTTTTGTACAAATTTTTGGGAAGACTTATTGATACTTTATTTCTTTCGTCTGCGCGATGTTTATGCCTCTATACGAATAGTTTATATCTTGTTTCCCTCATTTTTCTTTCGAAGAACATATCCTAATGTTATGAAATCTAAATATAAAATCTGAAATCTTTTATTTGCGTAACTTGTTTGTTGAATATAAAATTCAATGAATATGACTAGAATAAAGATTAAGTTACGTTTATCTACAGTTTCAGGCAGGGCCGGAACTGTATATTATCAGATTTCTCGTAAAAAAGAAGTAAGGCAAATAACTACAGACATCCATTTATTGCCGGAGGAATGGGATGCTTCTGCCGGATGTGTTTGTAAATCTGTCTATTCAGGTTATTTCCGTCTTTCTGCAATTCAACACCGTATTGATCGGGAAGTGGAACAGCTCAGACAAATCATTCGTACCCTGGAATTGTCCGGAGGAGATTTTAGTGCACGTACCGTTGTCGAGTATTTTTGTTCTTCGCGGAAAGTAGTATCTGTCCTTTCCTATGGTCAACGTTTGATATCCCGTTTGACAGAAAAAGGAAAATTGGGTACAGCTCGAAATCTGCGGAGCACCCTTTCCAGTTTTACGGAATTTCTTCACGGTAGAGACATAGCCTTTTCTCTGTTCGATGAGGTTGTAATCGGAGAGTACGCAGACTGGCTGGCAAAGCGTGGTATCACCTCCAACTCCTCCTCTTTTTATATGCGCAACTTACGCTCGGTCTATAACCGGGCTGTTCGTGAGGAAGGCATTAAACAGACTTTTCCTTTTCGCTACGTTTATACAGGCATTGACAAAACCGCAAAGCGTTCGGTCGATGAAGAAATAATTATTCGTTTGAAGGAACTGGAGCTGAAAGACATGCCCACTTTGCAGTTTACCCGTGATCTTTTCCTTTTTAGCTACTGTACCCGTGGTATGTCCTTTGTGGATATTGCATATCTTCGTCGCAAAGACATCCGTAACAGCTATATTTGTTATACACGTAAGAAGACAGGCCATTCTTTGTCTGTACGTATTGAATGCGAGGTACAAAAAATTATCAACCGCTATTGGAATGCTACGGCAGGAACCCCTTTCCTTTTCCCGATTTTACATACCGAAGATGAAGAATTATCGTATAAGCAATATCAAACAGGTTTGCGTTATTACAATAAGCAATTGAAAAAGCTCGCATCTTTATTGGGAGAAGATATTGTACTGACTTCTTACACTTCCCGTCATACTTGGGCAAGCACGGCACGCAAGCATAATGTACCTGTAGCAGTCATTAGCGATGGAATGGGGCATACTTCCGAAAAAACGACTTTAATTTATCTTTCTTCTATTGATACTTCTGTTATCGATCGTGCGAATGCCGAATTGGTTGCATCGCTAAATAGAAAAAGTGAGTAGGAATGGTCCTTCTCTAAGTAAGAAGCGGTATCTATTGACGGGGCAAAGATATTGACTTCAAATGAATTAAGCAATAAATAGTGAGGGTATTTTTTTGTTTTTCGACAAATAACTAGATTTAACTGATTCTCATACATTTACAAATCGAACTATTTATATTCATTAAGATTAGCTTCTTTTATTTACAAAGGAGCACTATTATGTCGCGTAAATAATAGAAAACACAGGGAACAGAAAAAGAAAGAAAAGATAAAAAATTAAGAGATTTGAGCCTTTTTTTTCTTCTTTACTTCCAGTTATTTGAGTATTAGTACCGCTTCTTACTTAGAAAAGGTATATTATTCAATAAAAACTAGATATTTCTTGTATAATAAATTGAAACACAATATTTTATATGCGTTTCAAGGAGCTATTGTTATACACTTTCAGGAAATAATGTTTTAAATTGGGAGAGGTTATGACTACTGTAAGCAGTAGTTTGATAGAGAGAGAGGAGCCGATACATTGGTATGCAATGAGCGTTCCTTACAACCGCGTGTTGAAGGTAAAAAAACTGCTGGATGAAAAGCAAATCGAATGTTTTGTTCCCATGCGTTATGAGGTACGTACCGTCAGAGGACGGAAAGTGCGATTGTACGTTCCAGCTGTCAGCAATCTGATCTTTGTTCATACAACAGATTCCTGCCTGAAATTGTTCAAGCAAACCACCTCTTTTTTGCAATATCTGGTTTATAAGGTAGACGGAGTTTCCCAAAAGATTATCGTACCCGATGATCAGATGGAACAGTTCATACGGGTATGTCATACCAACGATGAACACCTGATTTACCTGAAGCCGGAAGAAATCAATCTTGCCAAAGGAACCCGCGTCCGCATTTTAGGTGGTGCATTCAATGGGGTAGAAGGTATCTTTGTCAAAGTGAAAGGCAAGCGCAACCGACGGGTTGTTGTCCTTATCGACCATGTTTCCGCCATAGCTATTTCCGAAGTCTCCCCCGACCTGATAGAGATTATCCATTTCTAATTATTTTAAAGATAGATGATTACATTATTTTTGGCAGGCAGTTTTTTGATAGCCCTGCTGCTGGGCATTGTGATGATCCCCAATATTCTGTTAGTGTCCTACCGAAAACGTTTGTTCGATTTGCCCGATCCCCGCAAGGTACATACTTGTCCGGTACCTCGTCTGGGAGGGATTTCCTTCTTACCGGCCATTGTCATTACTTTTGCGTTGATAATGGGATTTCGTATTCTCCATGGTATACCTGTAGAAAACCTTCCGCTGTCGCGTACCCTGTATGAATTTCTGTTTTACATTGTCGGTGCCATGCTGCTGTATCTGACGGGAGTACAGGACGATTTGATCGGCGTGGGCTATCGCCGGAAGTTCCTGATACAGATACTGGCGGCTTTATTGCTGGTAGGCTGTGGCGATTGGATCCGTTCGCTGGGCGGGCTGTTCGGCATTTACGATCTTCCGGCATGGCTGGGTATTCCGCTGACGGTTTTCCTTGTCGTTTATATCACCAACGCCATCAACCTGATAGACGGTATCGACGGGCTCGCCTCGGGCTTGTGCTGTATTTCTCTTACCATGCTCGCCTACATGCATATCTATGTGGGACAGTATGTGTACGCCTTTCTGGCACTGGCAACCTTGGGTATCCTGATTCCTTTCTGGTGCTACAATGTGTTCGGTAATGCCCAGAAAGGCCATAAACTGTTTATGGGCGATACCGGTAGCCTTACTCTGGGCTATATCCTGAGCTTTCTGGTTATCCACTTGAGCTTTGTCCATTTCGATGAGGAAGCCCACACTAATCCGTCGTTAGTAATCGCCCTCAGCACTTTGATTGTTCCTTTGTTCGACGTAGTGCGTGTGGTGCTACATCGTGTGCGGACCGGAAAAAGCCCTTTCCTGCCCGACAAGAACCATTTCCACCACAAGCTGCTGCGTACCGGCATGCGGGTACGCTGGGTGATGGTGACCATTTTGCTGATTTCTTTATTCTTTATCGGGTTGACCTTGCTGCTGTTGCCTTACTGCAACGTCACTTTCATCCTGATCATCGATGTCGTGCTGTGGACGGCGCTGCATCTTTATCTGGACGTGTTGATTGCCCGCAAGCGCAAAGCAAAAGAAGCTACCTTGGTGACTCGTTAATCTTAAACCTATAATCAAACATCTTATTAATACCATCGTTATGAGAATATCTTTCCGCTCTTTGTCGCTGCAGGCGGCATTCTTCCTTTTAGCCGTATGGGCAACCTTTTCGTGTTCAGCCCCTTCACGTGTTACATATTTCCAGGATTTGCGTCCCGGTGAAAGCGAACAGAAGGTTATAGCGGCAACCGAAATCAAGGTTCGTCCTGGTGACAAACTGTCTATTATTGTGAACAGTCGTGATCCTCAGTTGACCCAGTTGTTCAACTTACCTTATGTTACTCAGCAACTTGGACAGATATCTGCATCCAAGGGTTCAGGTTCGGTATCTGGTACTAGTCAGGGAATATCCGGTTATACGGTCGATGAAAAGGGAATGATTGATTTTCCGGTATTGGGAAAGATTGAAATAGCCGGTAAAAACCGTGAAGAAATTGCCGCATTTATCAAGGAAGAGCTGCTTTCTAAGAATCTGGTAAAAGATCCGGTGGTAACCGTAGAATACATGAATCTCTGCATTTCTGTTTTGGGAGAAGTTGCTCAACCAGGTCGTTACAGCATCGACCGTGACAAGGTAACCTTACTCGATGCCATCAGTATGGCAGGCGATCTGACCATTTATGGTAAGCGTGAAAAAGTATTGGTGCTTCGTGAAGAAGAAGGAGTCCAGCATGTGTATGGGGTGAATCTTTGTTCGGCAGAACATCTGTATACCTCGCCAGTTTACTATTTGCGTCAAAACGATGTGGTATATGTGGAGCCTAACAATGTCCGTGCCCGCCAGTCTACTGTCAATGGCAACAACGTACGTTCTACTTCCTTCTGGTTGTCACTTGCTTCTTTCCTGACTACGATTGGGGTACTTATCTTTAAATAATAAATAGAATTCTACATTATGTCCGAAACTCAACAACATACCCGTCCGGTTGCCAAAACGGACGATTTTATCCGTATTCAGGATTTATATTACTTATGCTTAGCCAAATGGCGGTGGTTCGTTTTATCTTTGGTAGTTTGTTTAGGTATTGCAACTATATACCTATTGAAAACTCCACCGGTTTATACCCGTACGGCTTCTTTACTGATTAAAGAAGAATCGAAAGGACAGTCCCTTTCCGGTGACGTCGGAGCCTCGTTTTCCGATTTGGGCCTTTTCCAGTCCAATACCAATGTAAACAACGAACTGGTTTCGTTGCAATCGCCTGCCGTAATGTACGACGTGGTGAAACGCCTGCACCTGGAAGTAGATTATTATACTGAAGGACGTTTCTACGCACAAGTTCGTTATGGTCAGAACTTGCCTGTAACTGTGAGTTTTGCCGATTTGGCCGATAACGAAACAGCCGCACTGACGGTAGAGGCTGTTCGTTCGAAAGGAATCAAGCTGACTTCGTTTGTCCATAACGGAGAAAAGGTAGACGGAGAAGTGGTTGGAGCCTTGAACGACAGTTTGGTTACTCCGATAGGAAAGATTGTAATCCGTCCGGCTGGAGCTTTTGTGGACTGGCAAAAAAGTTCGGAACCGCTGACTGTTTCTCGTTCTGGATTAAATTCGGCTGTTAGCCGATATTCCGCAGGATTGAGTGTTGCTTTGCAAAGTGAAAAAACTACCATTGTGGATTTGACATTTCGAGATGTTTGCATCCAGCGTGCAGAAGATATTCTGAATACGGTCATTGCTGTATACAATGAAAACTGGATCAAGGACAAGAATCAGATTGCGGTCAGTACTTCCATGTTTATCAACGATCGTTTGGGCGTGATTGAAAGCGAATTGGGACATGTGGATGAAAACATTTCTACCTTCAAGAGCGAAAACCTGCTCCCCGATGTACAGGCAGCCTCCCAGCTTTACATGACGGAGCGTAGCCAGGTACAGTCTCAGATTCTGACGTTGAATACCCAACTTTCCATGGCACGTTACATTCGTAATTATCTGACCGCCGCTTCCAGCCGTAACCAGTTGTTGCCTGCCAATTCCGGTTTGGAAAGTGCGAATATTGAAAATCAGATATCGGAATATAATAACTTGCAGCTCCAACGTAATAATTTGGTTGCAAACAGTAGTGAACAGAACCCTTTGGTGGTAGATATGGATGAGTCGTTGCGCTCTATGCGCCGGAGTATTGTATCTTCCGTAGACAATCTGATAACAACCCTGAATACCCAGATTCACAGCTTGGAAAAGAGTGACCAGCGGGCAACAGAACACATTGCTGCTAACCCATCGCAGGCCAAATACCTGTTGTCGGTGGAACGCCAGCAGAAAGTAAAGGAATCCCTTTACCTCTTCCTGCTCCAGAAGCGTGAGGAAAACGAACTTTCACAGGCATTTACCGCTTACAATACTCGTATCATTACTCCGCCAACTGGATCTATGGCCCCTACGGCACCTATGAAGAAAAATATTCTGTTGGTTGCTTTTGCTTTGGGAGTACTCATCCCTGTAGTGATTGTTTTTTTACAGGAAACGATGAATACCCGCGTACGTGGCAAAAAAGATTTGGAAAATCTTTCCATTCCTTTTGTAGGAGAAATCCCCTTGTACGGCAAGGTCCGTCGTTCCGGTCTGTTTCGTAAAAAAGTGACTCCGCTTACCGAAACCAAGGTTGTGGTAAAAGAAGGTAGCCGTGACGTAGTGAACGAAGCTTTCCGTGTGCTACGTACCAACTTGGAATTTGTATCTGGTGAAAACGGAAAGGGACAGGTTATCCTGATGACTTCCTTCAATCCGGGTAGTGGTAAAACCTTCCTGACCGTTAATATTGCCGCTACGCTTGCTATCAAGGGGAAACGCGTATTGGTTATCGATGGTGACCTTCGTCGCGGTTCTACTTCGGTCTATGTGGGTTCGCCCCACCACGGATTGAGTAATTATCTGGCGGGTAAAGTAGAGCATATTGAAGATGTTATCGTGCCGGCATCCGAAACCGTCCGTTTCGATGTGTTGCCGATAGGTACTATTCCTCCCAATCCTACGGAGTTGTTGTCGGGTGAACGTTTGCAGACATTACTTGCCGACTTCCGTACCCGTTACGACTATATCCTGATAGACTGTCCGCCGATTGAGCTGGTAGCCGATACTCATATCATCGGGAAGTATGCCGACCGGACCATCTTTGTGGTACGTGCCGGACTGCTGGAACGCAGTATGCTGCCTGAATTGGAAACTCTCTATATCGAACATAAATTCAAGAATATGACGGTACTGCTGAACGGTACCGAAGGCAACGGTTCGTACCGTTACGGCTATCGTTACGGTTACCATTACGGCTACGGATCTAGCTATTATTACGGAAACGAAAAGCAGAAGCAATGAGCTGGTGGTGGCCTTTTCGGCGAAAACAGACGCTGGCAGAAAGTGGAATCCTGCGGGGAATGACCGACTATCATTCCCACCTGCTTCCCGGCGTGGACGATGGCGTACAGACCGCTGAAGATTCTTTGGAAATTCTGCGACTGTATGAACAGTTGGGTATCCGTGAAGTTTGGTTTACGCCCCACATCATGGAAGATATTCCCAATACTACTGCGGGACTACGCAATCGCTTCGAGCAGTTTCAGAAACAGTATACCGGAAATATCCACTTGCATTTAGCAGCCGAATACATGCTCGATAACCTGTTCAAGGAACGGCTTGCTCATCGCGATTTGCTGCCGATAGGAGAGGAAGGTAACCACCTGTTAGTAGAAACTTCCTATTTCAATCCTCCGATGGATTTGTATGGCATGATGGAAAAAATCAAATCAGCAGGATTCATTCCCGTATTGGCACATCCGGAACGTTATACTTATATGGGGGAGAAGGATTATCATCGGCTGAAGGAGGCAGGAGTGGTGTTTCAGTTGAATTTGCCTTCCTTAACAGGCAGTTATGGAAAGCAGGTCCTTCAAAATATTCGTCATCTTTTAGTACAAAAATATACTAATATATGGGGAACCGATACCCATCGGTTGCAAGTCTGGAAAGCAATAGTTACATCCCCTTGTCTGATTAAAGAAATTTCTATAAAAAATACAATATGAAAGGAATCGTATTAGCCGGAGGTAGTGGTACACGTTTGTATCCTATCACCAAGGGAGTCAGCAAACAAATGCTTCCTATCTTTGATAAACCAATGATTTACTATCCGATTTCGGTATTGATGTTGGCAGGTATTCGTGAAATTTTAATTATTTCTACGCCGTACGATTTACCAGGATTCCAGCGCTTGTTAGGTGATGGCAGTAATTATGGCGTACGTTTTGAATATGCGGAACAGCCTTCACCCGACGGATTGGCACAAGCATTTATCATAGGAGAGCAATTTATTGGAAATGATAGTGTTTGTCTGGTATTGGGTGATAATATTTTTCATGGAAACGGATTCGGTGCCATGTTGCGGGAAGCGGTACGTACAGCTGAAGAAGATGGAAAAGCAACCGTATTCGGTTATTGGGTGAGCGATCCGGAACGTTATGGAGTAGCAGATTTCGATGCAGAAGGAAATTGTCTGAGTATTGAAGAAAAACCTGTACATCCCAAATCGAATTATGCGGTTGTAGGACTTTACTTTTATCCGAATAAAGTAGTAGATGTGGCTAAAAACATCAAGCCTTCTGCCCGTGGCGAATTGGAGATAACCACCGTCAATCAACGATTCTTGAGCGATGGAGAACTGAAAGTCCAGACTTTGGGACGTGGTTTCGCCTGGTTGGATACTGGTACGCACGATTCCCTTGCTGAGGCATCAACTTATATTGAAGTAATTGAAAAGCGTCAGGGATTGAAGGTAGCCTGTTTGGAGGGAATCGCCTTTCGTAAAGGGTGGATAACTGCTGACAAACTACGTGAGGAGGCTCAGCCTATGCTAAAAAATCAATATGGACAGTATTTACTGCAAGTGATTGAAGAAGTAAAACGGACAGGTAAAGAAAATCTGGATTAATGTATACAATATTATGGAGGTAATCAAAACAGCAATAGAAGGCGTGTTGATTATTGAGCCACGTCTTTTTAAGGATGCGAGAGGCTATTTCTTTGAATCGTTTTCTCAACGGGAATTTGAAGAAAAGGTTGGGAATATACAGTTTGTACAAGACAACGAGAGTATGTCTTCGTATGGTGTGATGAGGGGTTTGCATTTTCAACGGCCGCCCTATACCCAAAGTAAGTTGGTACGTTGTGTAAGTGGAGCCGTATTGGATGTTGCTGTTGATATTCGTAAAGGAAGTCCGACTTACGGGAAACATGTGGCAGTAGAACTGACAGCAGACAATCATCGGCAGTTTTTCATTCCTAAAGGATTTGCCCACGGATTTGCGGTTCTTAGTGAAACGGCTATTTTTCAGTATAAATGTGATAATTTTTATCATCCTGAAGCTGACGGAGGAATTAGCATTTTAGATAACTCGTTGGGTATTGATTGGCACATCCCGACCGAAAAGGCTATCCTAAGTGAGAAAGATACTAAACATCCGTTGTTGAAGGATTTCGATACACCGTTTAATTTTTAAACTATTAAGTTTGATGAATATTTTAGTGACAGGCGCAAACGGCCAGCTGGGTAACGAGATGCGCATTATCAGCAAGCAGACTTCCTATAATTACCTGTTTACCGATGTAGTGGAAGCCGAAGGAGTAGAAACCACTCTGCTGGACATTACCGATGCGGAAGCGGTGGAGAAAATGGTACAGGAACAGCATATCAACTGCATTGTAAACTGTGCGGCTTATACCAATGTAGACAAGGCTGAAAGTGATGTGGCTCTCTGTCGCAAGCTGAATGCTACAGCTCCTAAGATTCTGGCGGAAGCCATGAAAAAGGCAGGCGGTCTGCTTGTTCAGATTTCTACCGACTATGTTTTTGGAGGTGATCCGTATAATACGCCATGCCGTGAGGATCAGAAGGGCACACCTACAGGTGTATATGGCGAAACGAAACTGGAGGGAGAACGATACATTGAAGCTACGGGATGTGACTACGTGATTATACGTACAGCCTGGCTGTATTCGGAATTTGGAAAGAACTTCGTAAAGACCATGCTGAACCTGACGGCTTCAAAACCGGCGCTGAATGTGGTATTCGATCAGGCAGGTACGCCAACGTATGCGCTCGATCTGGCTGTTGCCATCGAAGCGGTTCTGAATGACTATGCTGCCGAAAAGCCGCAAAACGGGTACAGCAAGACGGGTATCTATCATTTCAGCAACGAAGGGGTATGTTCGTGGTACGACTTTACCAAAGTGATAGCCGAGCTTGCCGGACACACAACATGCGATATCCAGCCCTGCCACAGCAACGAGTTCCCCAGTCCGGTTACACGACCGGCTTACTCGGTACTGGACAAGACCAAGATAAAGCAGACTTTCGGACTGAAGATTCCTTACTGGACCGACTCGCTGAAAGTATGTATGAGCAACATGGGAGTGCTTAAATAATTCATCATAAATAAAAAACAAATCATGGAAAATTTCACACGCAATATAATCGTAACTGGTGGAGCAGGCTTCATCGGCAGTCATGTGGTACGTCTGTTTGTAAACAAGTATCCGGAATACCACATCATCAATCTGGACAAGCTGACTTATGCGGGAAATCTCGCTAACCTGAAGGATATAGAGGACAAGCCGAACTATACGTTTGTAAAGGCTGATATCTGCGACTATGAGAAGATGCTGGAACTGATGCAGCAGTATCACGTGGACGGCATTATTCATCTGGCTGCCGAAAGTCATGTAGACCGCAGCATCAAGGATCCGTTTACGTTTGCACGTACCAACGTTATGGGTACACTGAGCCTGCTTCAGGCTGCAAAGGTGTACTGGGAAAGCCTGCCTGAAAAATACGAGGGCAAGCGTTTCTATCACATTTCTACAGACGAAGTTTACGGTGCCCTGAAACTAACGCATCCGGAAGGCGTAAAGCCGCCATTCACCACAAAGGCCTCATCAGGAAAGCATCATCTGGCTTATGGAACGGAGTTTTTCTATGAAGATACAAAATATAATCCGCATAGCCCGTATTCTGCATCGAAAGCCAGCAGTGACCACTTTGTACGTGCCTTTCACGATACATATGGCATGCCGACCATCGTAACAAACTGTTCGAACAACTACGGTCCGTATCAGTTCCCTGAAAAGCTGATTCCGTTGTTTATCAACAATATCCGTCACCGCAAACCGTTGCCTGTATACGGTAAGGGTGAGAATGTACGCGACTGGCTGTATGTGGTAGACCATGCGCGTGCCATCGACGTGATTTTCCACAACGGAAAGATTGCTGAAACTTATAACATCGGCGGTTTCAACGAATGGAAGAATATCGACATTATCAAGTTGGTAATCAATACGGTAGACCGTCTGCTGGGCAGAAAGGAAGGTGAGGATATGGATTTGATTACCTATGTAACCGACCGTCCGGGACACGACATGCGTTATGCCATCGACTCTACTAAACTGCAAAAGGAACTGGGCTGGGAACCGAGCCTTCAGTTTGAAGAGGGTATTGAAGAAACCGTGAAATGGTATCTGGATAATCAGGAATGGATGGATAATGTAACCAGCGGTGATTATCAGAAGTATTACGAAGAAATGTATAAGAATAGATAATGTATGCCAGTATTAAATATCAACATAGGATTAATTAGTATTGATAATCCGAGTGATAAAAAAACCTCTTCAGGGACTCTTTATACAATTTCTGAAAATTTAAAATCGATAGGATGTTGCCATTGGATTCCTTTACGTAAAAGTTTGAGTTATCAATTAATAGAAATTTTATTTAAAATTTTGGCAAGAATTTTTCGCAAAAATGTATGTTTTAGTCATACAATCTTAGGCGCAAGATTATTATCAAAAGGAATAAATACAAATGATTTAAAAAATGTTGATATATTAATTGCTTATTGGTGTGGTTCTACTTTTGGGCAAATTGAAACAAATAAAATTCCATCTATATATATATCAGATGCTACATTTCCAGCAATGATTGATTATTATCCTCCATTTTCCAGGCTGTGGAAATGGAATATACGGCAAGGAATAATTTTAGAAAAAAAAACGATGGATAAGGCTTCGGCAGTTGTTTTATCTTCTAACTGGAGTGCAGATTCTGCAGTGAATGATTTACATCAATTCTCTGATAAGATTCATGTAATAGAATTTGGAGCTAATCTTGATGATAAAGATATAGTACAACGAGATTTTAAATACAATGGCATACTACATTTACTTTTTCTAGGTGTCGAATGGGAACGGAAAGGAGGTGATATAGCATTGGAGACGGCCGAATGGCTTAATAATAATGGAATTAAAACGCAATTATATATCGTTGGAATTAAAACTTTAGATGAAAGCATAAAGAATCTTCCATTTGTAACTTATGAGGGATTTCTTAATAAGAATAATGAAACAGAATATCATAAACTAATTGAAATAATATATAATTGTCATGCTCTGATATTGCCTACACATGCAGAATGTTCAGCGATAGCTTTTGCAGAGGCTAGTGCGTATGGATTACCAACATTTACTTCACAGACGGGTGGAATACCTAATTATATAGAAAATGGACGTAATGGATATATGTTACCTTTAGGTTCTACAGGAAAAGATTATGGAGAATTGATTGCTAAGTGTTTAAAAAATGGGAGTCTTGAACAAATGGCAAATTCATCTAGAGAAGTCTATTTAGAAAAATTGAATTGGAATGTATGGACAAAAAAAATGAGTAATTTGATTGTTAATTTAATAAATAGATAATTTTCTATAAATATGGGCGTAAAGAAAAATGTATTATATACTACATTCCTAACCGGTGCCAATTATATATTTCCTTTAATTACCTATCCTTATATTAGCCGAATATTAGGACCTGCAAATATTGGTGCAAATGAGTTCGCATTAAGAATAGTAGGATACTTTTTATTATTCGCATCATTAGGTGTAACAACAATAGGGACCCGAGAAATTGCAAAAAGTAAACAATCTAAAGAAGAGTGTTCAAAAACTTTTTCTTCAATATTAATATTAAATCTATTATCTACTATATTTATTCTTGTTGTATACGGTATTTGTATTTATTCGGTAGCTTCGTTTCAGCGGGTGAAACCTTTACTTTTAATTGGATCGATACAAATAGCATTTACTCCATTTTTAATTGAATGGTTGTATAAAGGAATGGAAGATTTTCCTTATATAACAAAGAGAAGTTTAGCAGTGCGAGTTCTTTATGTTATTTCAATTTTCATATTTGTAAAAACGGAAGAAGATCTTTTAAAATATTTTACATTGACAATTTTTTCAATGGTTCTTAATGCAATATTTAATTGGGAACATAAACGGAAATATGTAAGATTTACAATTAAAGGACTAAATTTTAAAAAATATATAAAACCATATTTCACATTTGGTTTATATGCCCTTTTAACTTCTATGTACATATCATTTAATGTTCTATTTTTAGGTATTGTTAGTACAAATATAGAGGTTGGTTATTATTCTGCAGCAACAAAGCTTTTTAGTGTAATTCTTGCTTTTTTTACATCTTTTTCTGCGGTAATGATGCCTAGAATGTCTAATATGCTTGCCAATCATGATAATGAAAGTATACGTTGCTTAATTTTTAAAAGTTTTGAACTTTTGTTTCCGATAGCTTTAACTACAATATTAATAGGGGAATTTTTTGCTCCTCAAATTATTCTTATTTTATCTGGTCCAGGATATGAAGGTGCAATATTGCCTTTTAGAATCATCCTTCCTTTAATTTTTATCATTGGTACAGAACAAATTCTTATTGTTCAGATTTTGACCCCGATGGGGAAGGACAAAGCTGTGTTGATAAATTCAATTGTTGGTTCTATTTGTGGTCTAGTATTAAATTTTGCTATTGTGCCTCAGTTGGGATGTACAGGTTCTGCAATTGTTTGGATTGGTTCGGAAGTTGCTGTATTTAGTTCTGCATTTTATTTTGTTTCTAAAACAATGTCAAAAAATATTATTCCAGTAAATCTTTTATTAAAAAATATTATTCTTTTATTAGTTCCAATTATAGTTACCTTTATTATGCAGAAATTTTATTTAAATGGATATATTATAATGATTTTTTCTGTTATATTCATTTTATTGTATGTTGGAATAACACAAGTTTATATTCTTAAAAATAGTATCCTGCGTTCAATTTTGTCGGGTATAGTTCATCATTAATAAATGATAATATGAAAAAGATTAGATTATTAGAAATTATATCTACTGTTCCATATCCTATTAGGGCTGGAGGTACAATGGCTTTATTCACTATGCTTGATGAGTTAAGAAAGTATATTGATATCAATATTATTTTTATTATAAAAGATAATAGAAGTGATGCTATTAAAAATTTACAATGTTTGTGGCCCAATATTAGATTTTATATATTATCCCCTAAAAAAAGTGTTGCATATTATTGTCAAAAATTAGGTGAAAAATTTTATGGAAAGGGAGTCTTTAAAGATCCAGGCACGAATGGTTTTACGAATCCTTTTTTTAAGTATAGTCCTAATTTGATAGAAAACATAACAAGTATTATTAAACAAGTATCTCCGGATATTATTCAAACCGAATTTTATCCTAATCAAGATTTAGTTTATTCCTTTCCATCTAATATAAAAAAAGTGTTTGTTCAGCATGAAATACATTATGTTGTAAACGAGATGTGGTTAAAAGCTCATCATTCATGGGATAAGGCCTATGCACGTGCTGCATTTAATATGTTAAAGTCTAATGAAATTGCAGCAATGAATGCTTATGATGCAGTTTTTACTCTGAATGAGGTAGATAAGCAGAAATTATCTATTGATGGTGTTACAACTTCTATTTTTCCCTCACCGGTAGGAGTGCGTCCTGCTTTACAAAGAAATTTATGTCATTATAGTAATAAACTTGTTTTTATTGGAGCAGGTGGGCATTCTCCCAATGTTGAAGGACTTGAATGGTTTTTAAAAAACGTATGGGAGTTTATTCTTTTAAAATATCCAAATACAAAATTGAATGTTATAGGTAATTGGAGCCAATCACAAATTGAAAAGTATAAAAATATCTCTAATTTATATTTTCAGGGATTTGTAGATGATTTGGGAAAAGAATTAGATGGAGCTATTTCTATAGTTCCTATTATAAGTGGTAGTGGAATTAGAATAAAAATTTTGGATTCCGTAAATTATGGAAGTCCATTTATTTCCACAACTATAGGTGCTCTTGATATGGGATTTGAAGATGGTCGTGATTGTTATATAGCAGATTCTCCTACTGAGTTTTCTAGTAAACTTTTAGAGCTCATAGCTGATTCTTCGCTTAGGAAACGATTTTATGAAAACTCGATAAAAGTTTATGATAAAAAATACTCTAGTAGTTTACTTGCTAAAATAAGGTTAAAATATTATAATGATATCTTAATATAACGTAAAATGAAAATACTTGTTATTAATAATTATTCAATGAAACAGTTCCTTAAATTATCAGAAGCTGGAATATGTCCAGCACATCATTGTTGGGGAATTGATGAATTAAAAAAAAATCCAAATATTCAAATACGATTTGCTCTTTTTAAAATTCCATATGTTTGTAAAAGATTGCATATAAGAAGATTGTATTATTATCTTCTACAAATTATATTCATGTTTAAGGCAATAGGGTGCGATTGTGTTTACGCTGCCGCTTCACCTTTAATAGATTTTATGGGGTACTTAAAATATATAGGATTGTTAAATAAAAAACTTATAATGGTTGTTCACCATCCGAAAAATTTTTCTCTAAAAAAACAGCGTTATAATAAGATTGTGTTCATATGTAAAGATGCATATATTCAGGCTATAAATGATTATCCTGAATTTAAAAATATTTTTATATTCCAAGATTGGGGACCTGATCTCAATTTCTATGGAAACAAAAGAGCTAATACTAATGATATATCTTTTGTGAGCAATGGAATAACCAATCGTGATAATTATTCATTAATTGAGGCTGTTAAAGGAACATCATTTCGTACTGGAATTCTTTGTAATCAACAAAGTATTCCAATTAATTATGATAAAAAATATAAAAATATTGAATTGATTTTTAATAAAGGTACAATGATGAATGGTAAAATATTGTCATATAAAGAGATGATTAATTTTGTTTCAAAGTATTCAGTTTGTGTAATACCTACAGGTCCTAAGCAAGTAAGCTTGTGTGGATTAACGTCATTCTGTGATGCAATAGCCTTAGGTATGCCTGTTATTCTTTCTGATACAACACGAATATATGTAGATGTAAATATTGAAAAATTTGTATATTATTATAAAGCTGGTGATATAGCAGATTTAAAGAGGGTTATATCTGTTATTTCACAATTAAAAGATTTAAAATCATTATCTTTAGCCTCTAGAGATTATGCAGAAAAGCATGATTATAAAAAATTTTCTCAAATAATCAAAAATATAATTCTAAATTAGAACTTTCACAAGCACATGTTTTTAGTTACAAATAACATAAATGAATGTTCAGGGTGTGCTGCATGTTATAGTATCTGTAATCATGAGGCTATATCTATGCAGACAGATGAAAATGGATTTCTAATACCTGTTAGGGATAATAATCTTTGTACAAAATGTGGACTTTGTGAGAAGGTATGTCCAATTGAACATCCAGACTATTCTTACTCCTTAAATCCGAATGCATTTGCGGCATATGATCCTAAAGAAAGGCGATATAGTTCATCTGGAGGAATATTCTATACTGTTGCAAAATATGTTATTGCGCAGGGAGGTGTTGTATTTGGTGCTGCATTTGATAATGACATGCAGTTAAGGCATATTGCTGTTGAAACTATAGAGGGGTTGAAACTTTTAAGGGGGTCTAAATACGTCCAAAGTAATATTGGAGAAGTCTTTAAAGATGTAGCTAAACAATTAAAGTTGAATAGACTCATATACTTTACAGGTACTCCATGTCAAATTGCGGGTTTAAAGTCTTTTCTGAGAAGGCCTTATGATAATTTAATTACGTCTGATTTAGTATGTCATGGTGTACCTAGTCAAAAATTGTTTGACATACATTTAAAGTATCTTGAAAATCTTACAGGTTCTAAAGTTGATGCCTATTCTTTTCGAGATTGTCGTTATTGGATGATTCGAGAAAAGGTACATTATACAAATGGTAAAGAAACTGTTGTAAATGATGGTAATATGTCTCCATATTTATATGCTTTTGGATTGGGTTATAGTTATCGAGAATGTTGTTTTGATTGTAAATTTGCTAAAATACCGCGACAAGGTGATATTACGTTAGCTGATTATTGGGGAGTTGGAAGATTTCATCCTGAAATTGATGATCGTGGAGGGGTATCAATGGTGCTTCTAAATACAGCTAAAGGTCTGTATATTTGGAATAAAGTGAAGCAAAATCTTGTTATTAAAACTTCATCATTAGAAGCTTGTAAAACGTATAATCCCAATTTAGTTTGTTCATCTAAGAAACCTGAAAAGAGAAAAGAATTTTTAAGAAAACTTAAAAACGAATCTTATGAAACTCTTTCATCTACCATTCTTAGATGTCCTCCATCTATGAAAAATAGGGGTATTGAAAGGATTATGAAATTAAGAAAATGGGGATTAATGCAACCAATAGATGCTGTGAAAGTTTTTATTAAGAAAATGGTTGCTTTATTGGGACTAAATAAGTGGGCTTATGAAGTCTATGTAAAAATAAGAAAAATGTTTAAATGATATGAAAATAGGTGTTATTTCTTCCTATGCTTGTGTTCGTGCATTTAATAATTATGGAGCTCTTCTCCAATATTATGCTCTTCAGGTATATTTAAGGGGTCGAGGACATGATGTTTTCTGGATAAGATCAATTTTACCACAAAGTAGCATCCATATTTTTTTGAGAAATTTAAAAAATTATAGAAGTTTGAGGCTTGTTTATAAGTTTTACAAATGTCATAAGAGTTTTATTGATTTTCAAAAGAAATTTTTGAAAGTTTCTTCAAGAGAATATAAGGGAAATAGTGATTTGCTGGCTAATACTCCTTGTGCAGATTTGTATATAACGGGAAGTGATCAGGTATGGGGAGGAATGTTGAAGGAAAATTATCTTTGTTTTGTTCAGAATCCTTTAAAAAAAGTTGCTTATGCAGCGAGTTTTGGACGTAATCATCTTGATGCAAATCAGGTGAATGTTGTGAAACCTTGGATTAAAAGATTTAAGGCGATTTCTGTAAGAGAAAAATCAGGAGTTCAACTTTGTGAAAGTTTATTTGGTGTTCATGCAGAACATTTACTTGATCCGACTCTATTAATAGATGCTTCTCATTATCCAACCTTAAATTCCCATAAAGTAACAAATCTATTATATTGTTACTTCTTAAACGTTAAGAATGATAATGAAATAAGAATTGAAGAAATTCGAGATTTTGCTAGAAAGTTAGGGCTTTCGTTGAGGATTGCTTCTTGTCAATATTCAGAGATTTTTTTTAAACTTCAAGAATTAGATATGCCATCTCCTGAACAATGGTTGCAGAATTATTGTGATGCGAAATATATAGTTACAAATACTTTTCATGGAACAGTTTTTTCAATTGTTTTTCGTAAACAATTTGTTACTATTTTGCAATCAGGGGAATCTTCACCTCAGAATGATCGACTGATTTCTTTATTGTCAATGTTAGGGTTGGAAGATAGAATAATAACGGCTAATCAGTCATTTGATATAACAATTTCGAAACCTATAGATTGGGACAGAATTGAAAAAATTCTTGCCCATTATAGAGAAAAGACAAATATTTTTTTTAATGCAATAGGTGTCTAATAGAAAGGGTCGTATAGTCGTAATTCTTAATTTCACTTGAGTTCAACTTATAAATGCAACTTTTTGGGTGCGGATAATAAGCAATAA
>ERZ1673698.903-NODE-903-length-36097-cov-30.764358_pt1 | contig 36097 bp, 23 predicted proteins | sample MGYA00580228_ERZ1673698 | MGnify/ENA primary metagenome ERZ1673698 (study PRJEB41218, sample SAMN15661768) | gut metagenome | host: Homo sapiens | place: Canada: London | collected 2015-08-20/2019-03-30 | study: EMG produced TPA metagenomics assembly of... | reverse complement strand
ATCGAACTTTGACACACTGCACTTCTTGTGTTGTGATTTGCTTTCAATTTAGTAACTTTGTTATATAGGAAACAGCGACTGACCTAATGTTTGCAGGACTACCCAAGTTGTGATTTGCTTTCAATTTAGTAACTTTGTTATATAGGAAACAGCAAAAGAAATAACTATGACAAGACAAGAGGTGTTGTGATTTGCTTTCAATTTAGTAACTTTGTTATATAGGAAACAGCACAATCCGTGTAACAACCTATATAGCAATACATTACATCAAAGAATAGAAATTAAAAAAGAAATGTTTCCTACAAGAAATCCCGCCATAAAAAGCGGGATTTCTTATTTCTAAAATAGCTCCAATTGTTGTCCTGCTACATTTTTACAATGAGGCTTCTTACCATAAAACAGCTCAATTTGTTCGAACTGCTTATCTGTTATACACATTATCCCCACCTGACCAAATTCTGGTAAAAATGACTTAACCCTTTTTATATGAACTTCTGCATTCTCATAACTGGTACAATGACGAATATAAATCGAAAACTGAAACATAGTGAAACCATCTTTCTGCAAATTTTTACGAAACAAGGCATAAGCTTTCTTGTCTTTTTGAGTTTCCGTAGGCAAATCAAAAAATACAAGTATCCACATAATACGATATTCACTATATCTATCCATCACATTTCAGGATAAGCAATTTTACGTAATTCACCACTAAAGCATTTATACAAAGAAGCAGTTGTCTGGGTAGCAGCTACCATTAATGGACTTCGCTTTCTACCGATAACAACATCGAGTGTAGGAATTGTCAAAAGAACTGATTTTATTTCCTTAGTTAGCTCTACATTCTCACCATGAGTCTTAACAAGCTGAAATACAAGTTTATCTACATAAGGACGATAAGGCTCCATTACATCATCGGCCAAACAATAAGCATTATAACGGTTATGATGATGTATTCCTAAAGTAGGCAACAAACCACTGGAAACTAAGGCACGAGCGATAATAGCTCGCAAAATAGCATATCCGTAATTTAATAAATTATTAGGAGGCATTCCGTCACGATCTCGCGTAAATCCCGGAATATGAGCATAAAGTGTTTTCCAATAGTAAGCAGCAGCCCTCGCTTCCAAATTATCAGGATCACCGCTTTTTACTTCTTCCGCCCACACCCTCATACATTTATTGTCCTCTCCTAAACAATATTGCAAGACATGTGCCTGATTCTGTATTTTAACTTTTATAGTTTGTTGCCACAATTGTTTCTTCAATGGAAGAGTCGCCATCAGCTGTTCCCTAAACCTTTCATTCTGAACAGTATTCCCATAAAGTGGCAATAATAATCCTACAGGCATACTTTTATTATCACAAGTTATGACACTACAATTATTTTCCAAAAGCGCTTCAAGCACTCCAAAAGTAATTGTTATTTGCTTATGGTCTAATATCACCAATCCTATATCTTCTATCGGTCTAGTTATAATCGATTGAGACTTAAAGCTTTCTGGAAGTGAAGCGTTACGCTCCACCTCCGGTAGCTTAATGACCAACTGATTATTTTGCAATGACAAATAAGCAGGGTTACCAAAGTATAGTGTTTTCTTGATCATAGTATTGAATTAGTAGTCAATAATTTTGTATAGATATATTTCCCAATCTATCCACCTCAATCGGAATACACCATTCTTTTATAGAAATTTTATCATCTGACAATTCTACTTTATTCAATGATGTATATTCATTTTTATCATATATAGATGAAGCGACCATATAAGGAACTAAAAACAATCTATTCCCTGTACAACTAACCATTTTATAAATTCTCTCTCTATCCAAAGGTTGAATTATTTTACCGCTATTACGCTCTTCTTCTGTCGGTAGATAGACCAAATCGTTAGGAGATAAAACAAATATGGGTAAATTACCCTTTGGGTCTTCAGGTGCAGCAGATAATCCTTGTTTTTTACGCTTAATAACTTCATTCAGCGGTATGGTAGCAAAAGTCCGTTTACGGACTTGTTTACCTGTAGCCTCATCCTCTTGCATAGATTCATACACAGCAAAAAACAAATTGGTTCCCTTGGCAGCTTCCACAAACTTTTTAATTTTATTACCGCTTTCACCAACTGCAAACTTATCTGCTTTTTCATAAGTCCGTACTTTATAAATGGGCTGATGCCATTTCCCATTATTCAGAATAGTCATATTCTGATTCATACGCTCCACTCCATCGGGAGAAAAAGCAATGTCCGGATTGTTACCATTTTGGTGCAAATGACGCAGCAAAATCTTTTGTATACCTGTATCTGTTACTTCTTCTTCAATCTTCTTCTGATTAAAACTTGAATCCAATGATTTACGCGTAGCAAAAAAGCGTTCATTCGTTTCTTTTGTAAAATAGTAAACCTTGATTTTCTTTAAATTGACATCAGCCCAGACATCCTGATGCGTTTCGAAATACTTCGTTATTGCCTTCAAGTCATACTGGGATTTTAACAATTCATACAATTTGTTTTTTAATGATTTATCCACAACAATCGATGGATTATTGAGCACGTCTTTCAAAGGAAGTGTTTTCTCTTTACGCAAATTAATCTCACCATACACCGTATCTTTGTGCATCGGTTTACGAATCGCCCAACGATCCCCTTCAGTTTGCGGAATCATTTTCTTTTCTCCCGCTTCATTATAATGCTGATAATGGTTCGTTGTACGATTTATTACCCGGAGGTTTTGCTTAAAGCTGACAACAATATTCGTCAATGCTGCATATACATCCTGCGTAAACGTTTCCCAAGGTTTACGAAGAATCCACTTGTAGTTACCGTTTGCGTCTGTCTTTACCTTATCACACAACAAATGCTGCAAGTCATAACGAGAGATGTCAGAACCTTTGCGTGCAGAAGCGTTATTCAAGTAATTGACAATATTCCTACCGGCACACGCTATCACAATGGCATCCATCGCATGGTGGCGATGATCTATTCTTTTCTTGTTGAATCCTTTCTGCAAATGCAAAGGCACGGTAGGCAACAAATGCCCATTTGTACTTACAGAAGTGAAGTCTGTACTATCTGTCATTTTATTCAAGCGCAAGAAACGTGGAAGAATAATCCGGTTCCATACATCCTGTACTCCCCAGTCTTTCTTTAACCGATCCGTTACTCCACCAGTACAAACTATCACATTTTTCGACATACCTTCCTGTTCGCCTTCTTCACATACAATATTCGAAAGCAAAGATTTTACGACTTTGCTAATATATCGGCTATCGTTCAACTGGCGTTCAATAAAGTTATCAGGTATATCTTCAAGCAGCAGCTTTTTCATCTTCTTACTATTACCTAAGTAAGAGTCCTTCACAAAACGCTCATACTCTTCAACTGAAAAAATAGTCGTAGCTTCACCATTTCCCAATTCAACCTTTTCGCCGGAATGTTTCTTTATAAATTCATACCCTAAACAATTATCCTTCAGTTTGTTTACAGCCGATTCACAAATTACTTTATTGGTAAATGAATCGTCAAAGTAACGCGACTGAGGAATTACATGCTCTATTTCATAAGCAGGAGTAAACAGCTTACCAAGCGGAATTATTCTGCCTGTATAAGGCGAACGATAGCGTTGCTCCAGCCACAATTTATATCGCAAGACTTCTGAGGTAGTAGGACGTTTCTTTACATCATTCTCCCTGAACTTCTTCAAGATTGAAGCAATATCGTCAGGCAAATCCTTTTCCGCAACACCTGATAACACACCTTCTTCATAGATTCGTAAGATTTCTTGCTGGGCAGGTGAATAAGGACGTACGTTCTCTATCTCAAATTCAGGATTCATAAATTCTGTAAGCAACGCCTTTATACGCAAATTTGTATTTTCGTTTTCCAATACCTGCGCTGTTATACGGGCACGTTCTTTGGACGGATTTTTCATTTCACGACCTAACTCCACATGAATTTCATCTATTTTCCCTTCCAGCTTCCAAATATCGCGTACCGTACGCAGCGTTTCCATGATAACCTGTTCTACAATAGGATTACGCAACGAATGCTGTTTAAACTTACGCAAGAAGTGATCGATATCATCAGGGGTTTCCCATTTGACAAGTTCCTTTGCTTCGGAATGACGGTCGTAAACAACATAACATGCCAACCATAAAGGAAGTCCTCGGAAAGAAGACATATCCGTCAGGTACATAGCCTTTTCACGTACCCGGGTACGGATAGTTTCATCGTATTCTCCGGTCAGCATCTTTTCAATCCGACTACGGGTTTGCTCATCGATGGCCTGCTCGTCCCAGTATTTTCCCATACGCATCAGCGCAAGCAGTTTTCGAATAGCTTTCAAAGAATAGGCGGCGTAGTCGCTTTCAAAAGGTGGCATTTTGGAAAATATTTCTACAAAAGTTTCATTCAAACCATTCTTCTCAGCAAAAGTTCCCAAAGCTTTCGTCAATTCCTTTTTATCGGATATAGAATACAATATATGCCACAAGGCCTCTTCCTTTTCTCGGGTTAAGAACTCTTCCGAGACTCCAGCCTTATTTAGTCTGGATATCATATCGGCCCTTGTCTCGTTACACGGATAACTTTTGTCTTCTACATAATTCCAGCGATATTGGGACAGCTCGTTTTTCTTTAATCCGAAAGGTTTGTATGCTAAGATTGTTTTTTGATCTATATCTTTCCGGTCGTTCAGCCAATCGAATAATTTTACATAATCATCTTCGCCCTGCAAAAATTCATTTGTTACATCTACATCCAGTTTAAGAGAACCATCTACCTGTTTTTCACGCTGATAAATGCGTAAGGAAGCAAGAAACTGCCATAAGCGGAATTCCTGAAACAACGGATGCGATTTAGACACGCACTTCAATGGAACATGCTGCAAATTGCCATCCTTTTTATCCCGATAGACATGCGATTCGTACGGACAATCGTCAATCAGTCCCTTCTGACTTTTAAGCGGACGTTGATAAAACAATATATCTTCCACCAAGAAATAGATAAAATCGGAAGTAGACAGTAACCGACGATGTGCTTCGTTATTGGGATATAGTTCTTCAATGCAAGCAAGCAGCAAATTGTGATCTTGCAAAGCTGCATGAAACTCCGATTGTTTGACCAAAATCTTACGAAGTTCGTCTTTATAATATTTACGCTCGATCGTTCGAACCAGCTTCCCCCTTATTTTCTGATCAGGCATGCGAAGTAATGACTCGTAAATATATGTACCCACTGTCTGACCACTTTCGTCAATCTGTGCCTGCGTTCTTGTTTTCAACAATCCCCAGTCATCTTCCTTAGGTGCCCGAAAAGAACGTTTTACATTGCCGTCTTTATCTTTTTTAGGATTTCCCTTTTCATCCAAATCTGTTGTTACGATAAATTCTTTTATCTTACCGACCCAGTCTAAAGGAACACTACTGGCTCTCCGGTATACCCAGCCATTTTCCAACTTGACATTGTACCAGATATCTTTTCCTTTACGATCTCCGGAATCTTCTACCGAAACAACTTTCAATGCATAATATTCTACTGATTTTTTATTATCTTCTTTCTCTTCTTCTCCTCTTAACTGATAATATCCTCGCTTCTGATTGAAATTGAGCAATATCCATGCAAGTTCTTCTTTGGTTATTTTCTGAGAAAGAGCTTTTTTCCGAAGATAATAGATCGTCCAGTCGTAAGGTATCTTTTTCCCTTCTGCTACCAGTTCGGGATGATGCTGACGAAAGTCCTCCAGCATTTCATTGAAAGAATCCTGAAACAGAAATCTATATTTACCAGTTTCATCTTGATACCAGGCTAATTTAGGTTCCCGTTCTGGCAGAAATTTACCATATCGGTCAAGTTGTGATGCATAATGTTCCGGTAAAAATCCCATAACAGATAAAACTCGATGTAAACGCTGCCGACGTAACAAACTACGTTCCAGTAGACGACGTACTCCCCGAAGTCGGGTTCGCTCCGCTACTGGAGATTTAGAATTACCTTTATCAAAATCTCCCAATGTTGCAGCATCCATCGGAATAATTCTGCTGCCGCAAGAAGAAATATTTACAAGTTGTTCCTTGCCTTCGTCATTTACGACCGAATTTATCACTGCCCAGCCTACGCTGTTTGTTCCTAAATCTAAACCCAATATCTTTTTCATAACCGATTTTCTTTGTTCATTTCCTCAAAGTTAGAAAAAAGATATCAAAAAAGCCTTCCTTATGTAAAGGATATTCTGTATATTTGCATTAACTAAATTGAAGCAAGTCACAATAAGGATTATTCCGTTGTGAAAACATTTAAAGCGGTCTTTTTACGAAGGTCGCTTTCTTTTTTATAGCTGTGGATGCTTTCCTTACTAACCTGAAAGAATAACGACTAATACTTCCTTATCTCCTCCCCAATTCTTCTGCACCCATCAAACCAGATTTGTACAAATCATTTTGTTTTTTGTACAAATTCCTAAAAAGTTTGTACAAACTTTCAGCAAAACTTCACCTTGTTTTCCACTAAAGACCAGCAGAAGCATCGGACTCATGCTGGTATATTTCAGTCAAACGTCCCACGCTTCTGCTATCCTACCCGCCAAACTATTCCAAGTCTTGCAAGTCTTTCATTCCCTGCTCTATCTCGTCTACCGAACGCTTGTCCACGTAGCGGTAACATATATAACCGGCCACGACACTTACCGCAAGCATCAGGATATCGAACACTACCATAAGCGTACTGCGGTAATGGTGATGAATCAGAAAGACAGAACTAAAAAGCCCTATTACAAGGAAAGGAGTACACCAGATTTCTATCCGGAGCCTGCGTTTATAGGAAAGAATCCAGCGATGAAGCTCAAGGAGGGTCCGGGTGGCCAGATTGAACTTATACAAAACATGTATATTCCAGAACGAGTACAAAATCAGGAGTGGAAACACAATGTAAAATATCCAGAGAAGTTCCTGCCGGATGATTACTCGTGTTGCAGCAAGCGGAAACAGGATTAGCATGCCTGCAAGAAGGAAAACGGCTATCACGTTTGCTCCTATCAGGCGGTCGCGAGCACTCAGAGTACGTTTCTCTATCATTCGTTTTATGACTGCATGATTGACTATTTCGTTCTTCTTCAACTGCTCACTGAGCAGGTTCCATTGATTTTTCAGTTCTTCAAGTTCCATAAGCTGAGATTTATAGGTTCGACATGTTTTTCAGTTTCTCACGGATGCGGTTCAGACGGACACCGACATTGTTCTTCGAAATACCCATTATCCGGGCTATTTCGTCGTAGCTTCTTTCCTCCAGCCAGAGAAGGATGAGTGCCCGTTCCAGCGGACTGAGTGCGTGTATCAGCCGGTATAGCTCGCGCAGTTGCGACATCTTGCCGTCCTCCTCATCGAATGCTTCGAAATTCACTGGAAGGGTGACTGCCTGAATCTGATGTTTCGACTTCCGGCGATACGAAATGCACGTATTCAGGCTGATACGGTATATCCATGTGGCAGAGGAACTCTCGCCGCGAAACGAAGGATAAGCGCGCCAGAGGTTCATTACTATCTCCTGATACAAGTCGTCCAATTGTTCCTTGTCGGTTGCATACATGTAACAGACTTTGTAAATGACTCGCTTGTGCGACTCTATCAGCAGGAGAAAGTCTTTTTCTTGTTGCAGTGTTTTATTCATACATCATATTGTTCTACATGTTTCTTTACCCTCGTTAGTCGCACTTCCGAAGAAATACTTACACGCATGTCACAAAAATAAGTAAAGAAACAGTAAAAGACTGAATCCCGATGCCGGGAAACAGCCTTCTAAACGAAAAAGCGCCACCCCGGAAATTTACCTTTTCCGAAGTGGCGCTTAAATAATCTTTGTTCTATCGAAAGAGGGGATTATTTATATTCGTCCCAGCTCTTGATAGCTATATCGTCGATGCTCATAGTGCAGAATGCATGGATGAAAGCACTTGCCAGACGAGCATTGGTAATCAACGGAATGTTCAGGTCGATGGCTGCACGACGAATCTTGTAACCATTGTCCAGTTCTCCGGCAGAAAGGTCACGCGGAATGTTTACTACCATGTCGATTTCTTTCTTGTGGAGCATTTCCAGTGCCTGCGGATGTCCTTCTTCGCTCGGCCAGTATACGCGGGTATTCTCGATGCCGTTCTCGGTCAGGAACTTCGAGGTTCCGCCTGTTGCAAAGAGGTTGTAGCCTTTTGCCTTCAGTTCCTGAGCAGCTTTCAGCATTTCTACCTTCTGCTTCGGTGTACCGGTAGACAACAGGATATTCTTTTCCGGAATGCGATAGCCAACAGAAAGCATTGATTTCAGCACAGCGCACGAAGTGTCTTCGCCGATACATCCTACCTCTCCGGTAGAAGCCATGTCGACTCCCAGTACAGGGTCGGCTTTCTGCAAACGATTGAATGAGAACTGACTTGCCTTGATTCCTACGTAATCGAGTTCGAACAAGTTCTTTTCGGGTTTTTCTACCGGCAAGCCAAGCATCACCTTCGTTGCAAGTTCAATGAAGTTTATCTTCAGTACCTTGCTGACGAACGGGAACGAACGGCTGGCACGCAGGTTACATTCGATTACCTTGATGTCGTTTTCACGGGCAAGGAACTGGATGTTGAACGGACCGGAAATGTTCAGTTCTTTGGCAATCTGGCGAGAAATACGCTTGATGCGGCGAACAGTTTCTACATACAGTTTCTGCGGCGGGAACTGAATGGTAGCATCTCCTGAGTGTACTCCGGCAAACTCGATGTGCTCGCTGATGGCGTATACCACGATTTCACCGTTCTGTGCTACGGCATCCATTTCTACTTCCTTGGCATGTTCGATGAACTGGCTTACTACAACCGGGTGTTTCTTCGATACATTGGCTGCCAGTTGCAGGAAGCGTTCCAGCTCTTCCTGGTTAGAACATACGTTCATGGCAACTCCCGAAAGTACGTACGACGGACGAACCAGTACCGGGAATCCAACTTTCTTGATAAAGGCGTTGATATCTTCCATCGAAGTCAGTGCGCTCCATTCAGGCTGGTCTACGCCGATGCGGTCGAGCATAGCCGAGAACTTGTCGCGGTCTTCTGCGTTGTCGATGCTCTTTGCAGAAGTTCCCAAGATATTGATATGCTGTGCATCCAGACGGAGTGCCAGATTGTTTGGAATCTGTCCACCGGTTGATACGATGACTCCGTGCGGATTTTCCAAGTCGAGGATATCCATCACACGTTCGAAAGTCAATTCGTCGAAGTAGAGACGGTCGCACATATCGTAGTCGGTAGAAACTGTTTCCGGGTTATAGTTGATCATAACCGAACGGTATCCTTCCTTGCGGATGGTATTCAGTGCCTGAACGCCGCACCAGTCAAATTCTACTGACGATCCGATACGGTAAGCACCCGAACCCAATACTACGATACTCTTGTGGTCGCCCAGATAATGTACATCGTTTGCCACACCACTGTAAGTCAGATACAGATAGTTTGTCTGTGCAGGATATTCGGCTGCCAGCGTATCAATCTGCTTAACGACTGGCACGATACCTACACTCTTACGGTGGTTACGTACATCGATGATGGCATCTTCCATTTCTCCTTCGTAACCGATGGCACGCGCTACCTGGAAATCGGAGAATCCCTGACGTTTTGCCTTGTACAGCAATTCGTTCGGAAGCTGTGACAATAGTTTGTGGTTGTTGCCCCATTCGTGAAGTTCCTTCGAAGTCTGCATGATGTTCATCAGCTTGTCGAGGAACCATTTGTCTATCTTTGTCAGCTCATGAATCTGATCAACGGTATATCCGGCACGCATTGCCTTCGAGATAACGAAAATACGCTTGTCAGTCGGCTCACGCAAAGCTTTATCAATATCGGCAATCTGCAATTCTTTGTTTTCTACAAATCCGTGCATTCCCTGACCGATCATACGAAGACCTTTCTGGATAGCTTCTTCGAAGGTACGGCCGATCGCCATCACTTCACCTACAGACTTCATGCTTGAACCCAGTTCACGGTCAACTCCGTGGAATTTACCCAAGTCCCAGCGAGGAATCTTACATACTACATAGTCCAGTGCCGGTTCGAAAAACGCAGAAGTTGTTTTGGTAACCGAGTTCTTCAAATCGAACAAACCGTAACCCAGACCTAATTTAGCTGCAACGAAAGCCAACGGATAACCGGTAGCCTTAGAAGCCAAGGCGGAAGAACGGCTCAGACGAGCGTTTACTTCAATGACACGATAGTCTTCCGATTCGGGATCGAATGCATACTGTACGTTACATTCTCCTACGATACCGATGTGACGGATGATACGGATAGCTAGTTCACGCAGTTTGTGATACTCGCTGTTTGTCAGTGTCTGAGAAGGAGCGATTACGATAGACTCACCAGTATGGATACCCAGCGGGTCGAAGTTTTCCATGTTACATACCGTGATACAGTTGTCGAAGCGGTCACGCACAACCTCGTATTCTACTTCCTTCCAGCCCTTCAAGCTCTTTTCTACCAAAACCTGCGGAGAGAAAGAGAATGCTTTTTCAGCTAGAACGTTCAGTTCTTCTTCGTTGTCGCAGAAACCTGATCCCAGACCTCCCAGTGCGTATGCCGCACGGATGATGACCGGATAGCCCAGTTCCTTGGCAGCACGGCGAGCATCTTCGATGTTTTCTACTGCTTCGCTCTTGATGGTTTTTACATTGATTTCATCCAGTTTCTGAACGAACAGTTCACGGTCTTCGGTATCCATGATAGCCTGTACCGGAGTTCCCAGCACGCGTGCATTGTATTTTTCGAATACTCCTGCCTTGTAGAGAGCTACACCACAGTTCAAGGCAGTCTGACCACCGAATGAGAGCAATACACCATCCGGACGTTCTTTGTCGATTACCTTTTCAACGAAATACGGAGTGACAGGCAAGAAGTAAATTTTGTCTGCTACACCTTCCGAAGTCTGCACGGTAGCAATGTTCGGATTGATCAGGATGGTTTCGATACCTTCTTCCTTCAACGCCTTGAGTGCCTGCGAACCTGAGTAATCGAACTCGCCGGCTTCACCGATTTTCAAAGCTCCGGAACCTAACAATAATACTTTCTTTATATTTTCTTTCATTGTCTTCTTTGTTTTAATGGATTACAGCAACTTTACAAACTCGTCGAACAGGAATTCTGTATCGGTAGGACCGCTGGCAGCTTCCGGATGGAACTGTGCCGAGAACCAAGGATTCTTCTTGTGACGGATTCCTTCGTTCGAACCATCATTCATGTTGATGAACAACGGCTCCCAGTCGGCTCCTAATGTATTATTGTCTACGGCATAACCGTGATTCTGCGAAGTAATGAAACATTTGTCTGTTCCCACCAGACGAACCGGCTGGTTGTGACTGCGGTGACCGTATTTCAGTTTGTAAATCTTTGCGCCTCCTGCCTTCGAAAGCAACTGGTTACCCATACAGATTCCGAAGATAGGCAGCTTTTCATTCTCCATAGCCTTGCGGATATTCTGCACGGCAGCATCGCAAGTGTCAGGGTCACCCGGACCATTGGAAATAAACAAGCCGTCGAATGTCATTGTATTGAAATCGTAGTTCCAAGGCACGCGGATAACTTCCACGTCACGCTTCAACAGACAGCGGATGATATTCGACTTCACGCCACAGTCTACAAGAACCACTTTCTTTTTGTCCTCGCCTTCGTTGTAGCGGATAACTTCCTTGCATGAAACCTTATCTACATAGTTCACACCTGCATAAGTTGCTTCGGGAATGTTGTCAGGTTCGTCATCGAAAACGATCTTTCCCATCATTACACCGTGCTCACGCAATACTTTGGTCAGCTCACGTGTATCGATGCCTGTAATGCCCGGTATGTGTTCACGCTTCAGCCAGTCGCCTAAGCTCTCCACAGCATTCCAGTGAGAATATTTCTCGCTGTAGTCGCTCACAATAATCGCTTCGGCATGAATCTTCTCACTTTCCATGAAAGTAGGTAGCCCGTTGGCTTCGATTGTAAAAGGAGGCACGCCATAGTTGCCCACCAGCGGATATGTCAGAGTCATCAACTGACCTGCATACGAAGGATCGGTCAAGCTTTCTGGATAACCGGTCATTGCGGTGTTGAACACAACTTCACCGGCTACCGGCTTCTCATAACCGAACGACTTGCCATGAAAGCGGCTCCCGTCGTCGAGGATTAATGTAACATTTCTCATTTTCTATCTGTATCGTTTTCTTTAATATTGTTTTTCTTTGGTCTATATATAATCCGGAGTCAAAACGTTTCGTTCCAACATCAGAACTGATAGATTTCTTCTACGTAATTGATGAAGGCCTGATTTACCAGTTTCACACCACCCGGCGTAGGATAATCACCACTGAAGTACCAGTCACCCAAATGAGCCGGACAAGCTTCGTGTAATCCTTCCAAGGTCTGATAAACGATTTCTACCTTTGCCTGAGTTCCTACCGGAGTAAGAAGTTGTACCATCTTATGCGAAATTTCCTCATCGGTAAACGGTGCATAGATATCCTTCACATAGTTTACCATCTCTTCTTTAGGCAGTCCGACCTGTGCTTTCGACTTGCGGTATGCTTCTTCAATGACATGTTGCATGCCTCTTTCCTCGAGCAGCGCAATAGCCGCCTTGAAAGCAATAAACTGTTCCATGCTCGCCATATCGATACCATAGTAATCGGGATAACGTACCTGAGGAGAAGAAGACACAATGACAATCTTCTTTGGATGCAGACGGTCGAGTATACTGATGATACTTTGCTTCAAAGTAGTACCACGAACGATACTGTCGTCTATGATAACCAGGTTATCTTCATAAGGCGTCAGGCTGCCGTAAGTGATATCGTACACATGAGCAGCCAGATCGTTACGGGTATTTCCCTCGGCAATGAAGGTACGCAGTTTAATATCCTTAATGGCGACCTTCTCACTACGAATACGTTGCGACAAGATCTGCTCCAGTTCCGTATGACTGGGCTTGTGTCCCAATGCCTCGATACGCTGTACTTTCAGTTCGTTCAGGTAGTTGTCGAATCCTTCCAGCATACCATAAAAAGCAACTTCCGCTGTATTGGGGATAAATGAGAATACGGTATGTACCACGTCGTTGTCTATGGCTTTCAGAATCGGATTCACCAATGTCTTACCCAATTGTTTACGTTCGCGGTAAATATCCATATCACTACCACGGCTGAAGTAAATACGTTCGAACGAGCAAGCTTTCTTTTCTTTCGGTTCATTGATTTGTGCCAGACGCATCTCGCCTTTCTTGTTCACCAGAATAGCTTGTCCCGGAAGCAGTTCATTGATACTGTCGGCAGGCACATTCAGCGCAGTCTGTATAACCGGACGTTCGGATGCCAGTACCATGATTTCATCATCCATGTACCAGAATCCCGGACGAATACCCCACGGATCGCGCACAGCAAAACACTCACCGCTACCCGTCAGTCCACAAATCACGTAGCCACCATCCCATTTCGGACTGGAAGTTTTCAAAACGTTCGTCAGATCGATACGGTCTTCGATGGCATGTGTAATATCCATGCCTTCCAGTCCTTCCGACTTACATTCGTTGTAAAGACGTTCCACCTCACGGTCCAGACGATGACCAACCTGTTCCAGCATAATATATGTATCGGCATATTTACGCGGATGCTGTCCGGCAGCAGTGATATCAGCAAAAATCTCATCTACATTCGTCAAGTTAAAGTTTCCGCACAAGGCCAGATTCTTGGCACGCCAGTTATTACGGCGCAAGAAAGGATGCACATACGAAATACCGCTCTTGCCCGTAGTAGAATAACGCAGGTGTCCCATATACAGTTCACCGGCAAAAGGCAGGCATTTCTTCGCATAATCAGCATCATGGAGCTGTTCGGGAGTAAGATCTTTAAAATAACTGTGCACCGTTCCGAATATCTCGGTTATGGCACCAGCTCCCAGCCCTCTCTCTCTAAACATATATTCTTCACCCGGATTTGCCTGAAGCTTCACACATGCCAGTCCCGCAGCTTCCTGTCCGCGGTTATGCTGTTTTTCCATCAGCAGATACAGCTTGTTAAGCCCGTACATCCACGTGCCATACTTTTCCTGATAATATTCAAGTGGTTTCAACAAGCGAATCATCGCTACTCCACATTCATGCTTTAGCGGTTCCATATTATTTCGTGTCGTTTAATTGCCTACTCCATATATACAAAAATACCTGAACCTACTGAAAAGAGCAGTTCCAGGTATTTCTTTTTATAATACATTCGATTAAATTACCATAAAAAAAACAATAAGAATGAGCAGTGCTCCCCAACATGGTATTCAGAAAAAAGAAAATAGTTGAGGAAAATGGAATCCCGAAAAGACCTCTGTTTTCCATCCCCGCATGAGGCAAACTCTGTAATCTCGAATCCGGAGCATACCCTTTTTTCTTTATCTGTTTCACCAAATCACACATTAGAGCACATTACAATTCGGGATGCAAAGATAAAGATTTATCGGCATATTTCGAACATGTTTCAAGAAAATAATCTCGAACTTTTTTAATATGCCGAATAAAACTATTCTTTCCAGCCTCCACCCAGCGCTTTATAAAGATTGACCATGCTGATCTGCTTGTCGCGCACCGCATTACTCAATCCAATCTGGGCATCCAGGTAACCACGCTGTGCGTCCAGCAAATCCATATAACCGATTACCCCATTGAGGTATTGTAACTGTGCCAGATCGAGCGTACTCTTGGAAGCCTGTTCCAGTCGCAGGCGGGTTTCATAGATTTCCTTTACCTTATTAAATTCAGCGATGGCATTATACGCATCCTTGAAAGCATTCAAAACTGTCTTTTCATAAGCGTAAGTGGCTTGCTCGTAAGCAGCCTTCTTAGCTTTCAGCATGGCCCGGTTTTTTCCCATGGCAAAAATGGGCTGCAACAGATTGGCTGCAAAAAGCTGATGAGGTGATTTAAGCAATTCGCTCAACAGATCACTTTCTGCCCCATAGCTAACAGTCAATGCCAAACGGGGAAACAGATTGGTATAGGCTACACCCACCGCAGCATTGGCAGCAATAAGTGCCTGTTCTGCCTGACGAACATCCGGGCGCCGCTCCAGCAAAGCCGAAGGCAGCCCTACAGGCAAACTGGCAGAGAACATGACATCTTCCGGCAGTACAGAGCGCTTGATATGATGCGGATACTCCCCAGTCAGAAAAGCGATATCGTTTTCCTTCAATGCAATCTTACGTTCCAAATCGGGCACCAGCGTAGCTGTTCGTGCCAACTCCACCTGTGCCTGACGGAAAGCCGTTTCCGAAGTCAATCCTCCTTCGTAGCGTACTCGTGCCAGATGCAAGCTTTCCCGACGGGCATCTACCGTCTGTTGTACAATAGACAACTCGTTATCCAGTGCAACAAGCTCAAAGTATGCCTGCGCAACTTGCGCAACTAAGCTCATGCGCAACGCACGCTGGTTTTCGATGGAGCCCATGAATTCGGCAAGACTCTTATCGCGTGCCCACCGGAGATTCCCCCACAGGTCGAGTTCCCAAGTCGCTCCAGCTTTCAAATCGAACTCATCATCCTGCTTAAGATTTTTTCCTCCATAATTTTCTCTCTCACGTTCTGCGTAAACTTTCAGGCCGATCGACGGAAACATATTTGCATAGTCAATGCGTTTCATGGCTGCAAGTTCCTTGACACGCGCTGCTGCTATCAGCATATCCTTATTATACATCAACGTTTTCCGTATCAACCCTTGCAAAGTTGTATCGGTATAGAGTTGCTCCCAAGGATAATCTCCAAGGGAAGCAGTGTCGACACTCATACTGTCGAGCGTATCAGGCAAGTCCAGTTTCGGGCGAGTGTAATGTTTGCCCAACTGACAACTGCCCAGCAAGAGCACAACCGACAACATCAATAAAATGCGATAAGTATATTTTGTTCGTTTCATACGTTTCAGGTTTTATTTATGAGCTCTTTTTGTCTTCAGCTTGTTTTTAGCCTTGTATATCATGACGAAGAAGAACGGTACAAGCAAGATTCCTACCGTAACGGCTACAATCATACCAAAGAATACACCCGTTCCGATAGCCTGACGGCTTGCCGAACCCGGTCCGGTAGCGATAACCATCGGCACCATACCCAAGATGAATGCCAGTGAAGTCATCAGGATAGGACGGAAACGCAGGTGTGCAGCATGTAATGCCGATTCAACCAGATCCTTTCCGCTGTCGACTTCTTCCTTAGCAAACTCAACAATCAGAATGGCATTCTTGGCAGCCAGACCAATCAACATAACCAGACCAATCTGGAAATACGTATCGTTCTCCAGTCCACATAAAGCAACTCCGGCATACGCACCGAGCACCGCCACAGGAAGCGATATCAATACGGCGATAGGGATAGTCCAGCTTTCGTAGAGTGCGGCAAGGAACAGGAATACAAACAAGAATACCAATGCGATGATGGCTCCCGTCTGACCACCTGCCTGCTTTTCCTGATAAGAAAGTCCACTCCATTCCACTCCGATATTACTCGGCAGTTTCTCACGGGCAATCTGTTCCAGAATTTCCATTACCTGACCCGAGCTGGCTCCGTTTGCAGCTGTTCCACGGATAATAGACGTATTGAACATGTTGAAACGCTTGATACTACCCGGTCCCGTCGTATAATCGGTCGTACCCAGTGAAGTCAGCGGAATCATGTTACCGTCGCTTCCCCGAACGAAGTACAAGCCAATGTTGTCACGATGTTCACGGTAAGGAGCTTCCGCCTGTATATATACACGGTAAATACGGTTAAACATATTGAAGTCGTTCACGTATACCGAACCCGTATAAGCCTTCATGGTAGAGAATACATCTGCCATAGGCACTCCCGACAACTTCACTTTGTCGCGGTCGACATCGAAATATAACTGAGGAATCTCTGCCTGCAAGGATGTTGACAACCCGCTGAACTCCTTCCGTTGCGAAGCATAATACATCAACGTATCGGTTGCACGCACCAAGTCATCGTAAGTCGCATCGCCACGAGCCTCGAGCTGCATTTCAAAACCACCCGAAGTACCCAAACCCGGTATGACAGGAGGAGTAGAAAGGTAGACCTTACATTCCGGATATTCCTTCAGTTCATCCTGTACGTTCTGCATGATTTCTCCGATGGTCGTATCGTCGCGTTCCTTCCATTCCTTCAGGATAACCGTAAGCTGGCTTCTTGCCTGACTGGTTCCTACACGCGGACTGGTACCCGTAACATTCTGTACATATTCTACCGACGGATCCTTCATTAGGAAGGCAATGGCTCTGTCGGTCACCGCACGGGTTCTTTCCAGTGTAGTACCTTCCGGCATTTCAAGCTCTACCGTGAAGAAGCCCTGATCCTCGGTCGGGAGGAAGCTAGTAGGCACCAGTCGGTGGAAGACAAAGATACAGATGATCACAATACCAAATCCTACAATCACACGACGAGGATGCTTTACGACCTGCTTGATACCGGCCACATATTTATTGTTTCCGATGGCAAGCCATTTATTGATAAGCGTAAAGACACGATTCTTCGGTTTGTTGGGGTCGGTAGGTTTCAGAATCAGTGAACACATAACCGGGCTCAGCGTCAAGGCTACGACGGTAGAAAGGATAACCGACACAGCGATGGTCACACTAAACTGACGGTACAACTGACCGGTGATACCCGACAGAAAACTTACCGGAACGAACACCGCCGCAAGTACCAGTGAGGTGGCAATCAATGCTCCCGTCAATCCTTCCATCGCTTTCTTGGTCGCTTCGTACGGACTGAGTTTCTCCTCTTCCATGATACGTTCCACATTCTCCACCACAACGATGGCATCATCCACCACAATACCGATGGCAAGAATCAGTCCCAACAAGGTAAGCATATTCAGCGAGAAGCCGAATATCAGCATGAATCCGAAGGTTCCGATCAACGAAATAGGCACGGCTACAATAGGAATCACCGTAGCACGCCAGCTCTGCAACGAAAGGAACACCACAATGATAACCAGTACCAACGCCTCGAACAACGTTTTGTATACCTCATGGATAGATTCCGATATATAGGTTGTAATATCGAACGGAATTTCGTACTGCAATCCTTCGGGGAAATTCTTGCTGATCTCCTCCATGGTTTCCTTCACCTTTTCTGCTACGTCCATAGCATTGGCTCCCGGAAGCATGTAAATACCCAGTACCGCCGCATTACCTCCGTTGATACCACTTTCCGTGTTATACGAAGATGCTTCGAGCGATACACGCGCCACATCACGCATACGGATGAGCGAGCCGTCAGCATTGGCACGAAGCACGATTTCTTCAAACTGGCTGGCCGTAGAAAGACGTCCCTGTGCCGTAATAGGAATGGTAATATCCAACCCGCTTACCGGCTGCTGTCCCAGCACACCTGCGGCCGATTCACGGTTCTGGTCTTTCAATGCATTCTGAACATCCTGCACCGTCAAGCCGAAGTTGGCAAGCTTAGCCGGGTCCACCCATATCTGCATGGCGTAATAACGGCTACCGATATTCGACACACGTCCCACACCCGGTACACGGCGAAGCAAGTCGAGCACGTTGATAGTTGCAAAGTTACTCAGATAGATTTCGTCAAACTTCGGGTCGTCCGAACGCAGACAGATAGTCATCAGCTGACTGGCAGCCTGTTTTTCCACCGAAATACCGTTCTGAATTACTTCGGCCGGAAGGCTAGATTCCGCCAGTTTGATACGGTTCTGTATTTCTACCGCAGCCAGATCAGGGTCAGCCGAGATATCGAATGTTACCGTTGCCGAAAAACCTCCCGAGTTGGAGCTGTTCGACTCCATGTAAAGCATCCCCGGCGTACCGTTAAGTTCCTGCTCAATCGGCGTAGCAACCGCCTGCGATACCGTAACGGCACTCGCACCCGGATAGGAAGCACTGATTTTCACTACCGGAGGAGTAATCTGGGGATATTGGTCAATCGGCAGCATTTGGAGTCCGATGATACCGACTATGACAATCAATATAGAGATGACAGCCGAGAATACCGGTCTGTCGATAAAGAAACTCACTTTCATGAATCGTAAAATTTAATGAGTTGCGTGGTTAATCCTCTTTCTGTTCTTCTTCCTGAGGCTTCGGAGCCTCACCTACTCTTACCTTGATACCCGGAGTAAGTTTATGATAACCTTCGGTTACAATCATCTCACCCGGAGCAAGTCCGCGCTCTACAACCATATTATTCTGGAATTCCGGTCCCAGTTCAATGAAACGCTTTTCCACCGTCGAATCGCGACGCATCACGAAAACATACGCTCCACCTTTCTCGATGATCAATGACTTCTGCGGAACCACAGTCGCTCCCTCGCGAACCTCCAGCAACAGCTTCACCTTCGTAAACTGTCCCGGCAACAATACATGGTTCGGGTTCGCCATTTCCGCACGTACGGAGAATGTACCGGTTTTCGGATTTACCTGAGGTTCGGCAAAGTCTACCAGACCTTTCTGCTCGTACACACTGTTATCGGGCAAGGTAATGGTAACCGTAGGCTGCCATGAACGGGTAGAATCTTTCTGTCCCAGTGTAATATTACGTTCCTTACTCTTCAGGTAATCGAGCGCCGTCATGCTGAAATCGACGAGTACCGTATCACTTTTTACGATGGTAGCCAGCAAAGATTTTCCGCTTCCTCCTACCAACGTTCCCAAGTCAACATGTCTTTCACTGATCTGACCCGATATAGGAGAACGTACAACCGTATAACCCAGCTCCAGTTCCGCCTGATCCAAGTCCGCCTTGCTCATGCCCACACTTGCCACAGCCGTTTCATAAGCAGCTACGGCATTATCCAGGTCGAGCTGGCTGGCTGCATTCTGCTGATACAACGGACGGATACGCTCCAGGTCACGTTCAGCCTTGCGTGCCTGCGCTTCATCCTTCTTCAGCTGCGCACGCACCTTGTCCGCCTTAGCACGATACTGATCCTGATTAATTACAAAAAGTACTTGATTACGCTTTACATAAGTACCTTCTGCAAACAACATTTGTTCAAGGAAACCTTCCACACGCGCACGCACCTCCACAAATTGCTGTGCACGAATACGTCCTACGTACTCGCCGTACAGCTCTACGTCCTGTTTCTGGACGGGAGCCACGCTCACTATCGGAGCTTCAGGTTCCACAGGTCTTTCCCGCGTGAGAAACAAATAAAGAGCAATGATAACGATGATGCCGATTGCAGCATAAATAGTCTGCTTCTTTTTCAATTTTAATTCTTTCCTTGTCAAAAAACGTTTCATACTATTCTTTTGGATTTTGTTATTAGATGCCATAGGAACAAGGGCAATACTTGTGCCAAAGATACGAAAATATTTTTATTTATTGAAAATCAGGGACAGATGAGTATATCCATTAAACAGACATTGAGGATTTTTCTGACAATTTGTGGAAAATATCCACACCCGGACCGCATATTCATACCCCATATTCCATCGTTTCCACACTCGCAAGCATAGATAAATACAGCAATCATCCCGATCTTTTTCCATAAATTCAAGCGGGTTAAATAACAAACGTGCGGAGGTTTTGCTTGCTTTTTGTACAAATTTTTACATTTTTTGTACAAAATCTGATATTTTCTGTACAAAAACCGGAAAAGACTTCACGAGCTTTCTTCCATCTTTTTTCATACTTTCAGCAGACAAAAGCCCATGTCTGAATAAAATATTTGCTAACTTTGCAACCGAAAAAAATCTTTAAACAAAATGATATTAGAGGAACAATTAGAGACTACTGTAAAGATTCACGACCAGCAGTTACACCGGCGCGTCGATCTTTTGCTTCGTACAGGAAAACTCTTGGTGGAGAGTTTGGCCGACACCAACCGAATCGTGAGAAACATGAAGCGTACAGCAGCTTACTTAGGTATCCCCGAAGAAAAGTTGCACATTAATGTAAGTTTCACCATGCTGATGGTAAATGTAAGCGATGGTGACTATTCGTTTACGAAATTCCAGCGCATCGAAGGCCACGGCGTAAACATGACCGCCATTTCCGAAGTCAGCAAACTCTCATGGAGAGCAATAGAACAAGACTATACGCTCGACCAGTATGAAGAAGAGCTGGAAAAAATTCGTACCAAGAAACGTAATTATACTCCTACTCAGGTAGCCATCGGAGCAGGTTTCGCCTGCGGCGGATTCTGTATTCAGTTCGGTTGCGACTGGATGGCGTTCCTTTACGCTTCTATTGCTGCTATCATCGGTATGCGTATCCGTCAGAAATGTAACGAATCGGGCCTGAATCATTACATGGGTATCGCTATCTCGGCTTTCATCGCTACCATGCTTGCATGGGCTTCAACGTTCCTCCCAGCCGAATGGACCGACACCCCGTGGCATCCGTTGCTGGCATGTGCGCTGTTCATCGTACCCGGTGTTCCATTGATCAACTTCGTCGATGATATGCTCGACAATTATATTCAGGTAGGTATAGTCCGTGCTGTCAATACATTGCTGATGGTGGCTGCCATGGCGTTCGGTATCGCATTTGCCGTGAAACTGTGCAGCATCGCCGACTTCTTCCCGACCATCAGCATGGTTCCTCATCATGCCTATTGGGAATACGCCATCGCTGCTGCGATTTCGGCTATGGGATTCTCCATGATTTTCAATATCCAGCGCCGTTTGCTGTGGGTAGTAGCCATAGGAGGTATCATAGCAGTATGTACACGTAACTTCGTAAATCTGGGTCCAAGTACCAACAACATCGGTTTGGATATGGGTCTTGTCATCGGTTCGTTTGCCGGTTCGGTACTGGTAAGCCTCATCGCTATCAAAGCCGTACACTGGTTCCATGTTCCCAACCACGTATTGACTATCCCGTCTGTTATCCCGATGATTCCGGGAGTACTGATGTATCGTATGCTGTTCGGCTTGATTAACATGAACGTGCAGTCTATCGATCAGGTTACTCCGCTGATGAAAGCCATAGAAAGCGGTGTAAACTCCGGACTGGTCATCATGTGTATCGCACTGGGCGTTGCCATTCCGAACATCTTCGGACGTAAATACATTGCCTCGTCAAAGAATAAACGACTGGCTGCTATCCTGAAGGAACGCAAGGCCAGAGGCAAATTCGTAGAATGGTAATCAATCTATCATAAGAAAGATACAGAAAGGGCGAAAAGTTAAGATATACAAAAAACTTAATCTTTCGTCCTTTATTGTTTGTTCTACGCAAAGGAAATAGTAATTTCAATATATCATTAACCAAACTAAAAAATAAGACGTATGATTAGACTGAATGTTTTTATTAGAGTAAAGGAAGAAAAACGTGAAGCAGTACTCGTTGCTGCAAAGGAACTGGTAGCTGCATCACAGAAAGATAACGGCTGCATTGCTTACGATGTATTCGAAAGCGCAACTCGCCACGATGTACTGATGATTTGCGAAACATGGAAAGATGCTGAATCTTTGTCGGCTCACGAGCACACTCCTCACTTTATGACTCTGGTTCCGCAGATTGAAGAACTGGCTGAAATGAAGATGGAAAAATTCGAATTCTAATATGAAACAAACGGCATTTGCTCCCCGACGGAACAAATGCCGTTTTTCTTTTATCCAAGCGTACGCTTATAGTTCAAATTTTGTATTATGCATATCCCCTGTTTCGGCAAAGGCAATGTGCATCTTCAGGGCATTCCGCAAGGACATAGGTGTATGACAGCTCTTGCCTTCCGAAAGTTTCAGATAATCCCAGAGCAGTTCCTTGTAATCGGGATGCGCACAGTTTTCGATAATGCAACGTGCCCGCTGCGACGGTGACTTGCCGCGCAGATCGGCTACTCCCTGTTCGGTTACCAGAATCCGGACATCATGTTCCGTACTGTCTACGTGCGACACATGAGGAACAATAGACGAAATCAGTCCGTTCTTTGCCGTAGAAGGAGTGGTAAATATAGAAAGGTAGGCATTTCGTGCAAAATCTGCCGATCCGCCAATGCCGTTCATCATCTTGCTACCCAGCACATGAGTACTGTTTACATTGCCGAAAATATCGGCTTCCAAGGCTGTGTTGACCGCTATGATACCCAGCCGACGAATCATTTCCGGATGGTTTGTAATTTCCTGCGGACGCAATAGTATACGCTCCCTTAGCTCGTCAATGTGACTATAAAGCATATCCAATCGGTCGTCGGACAGCGTTAAGGAACTTCCTGCCACAAAACGGATGCGTTCCTGCATCATCAGGTCGATAACCGAATTCTGGATTACCTCGGTATACATGGAAAAAGCCGGTAACTTACTGTCGGCTCCCAAGGCTCCCAATACAGCATTGGCAATATTTCCTACCCCCGACTGCAAGGGAAGGAACTCACGAGGGATGGCTCCCCGCTGATATTCTCCTAAAAGAAAATCGGCTACGTTCTGACCGATCCGGCTGGTGGTCTCGTTTAGCGGTGTAAAGGCAGCTATCTGATCACGTTCGTTGGTACGCACAACTCCTACCACCTTTTCGGGAGCAACCTTTACGCTGATGCTTCCTGCACGGTCGTTCACCCGGTAAATCGGAATCTCTTTCCGGCACGGCGGAGTTTCAGGAATATAAATATCGTGCATTCCGGTCAGCTTGCCGGTATGTGCTTCGTTCAGTTCAATAATGACTTTGTGAGCTACTTTCACCAATGTAGGCGAAATACCTACCGAAGTACTGAGAATAATCTCCCCATCCTCTGTTATATCGGAAGCCTCAACAATGGCTACATCTACATCTCCCAAGAAACCATAGCGTACATCCTGCCCTATCTGCGAAAGATGTACATCGTAATATTGCACTTCGCCGCTATTGATGGCATTACGCATGTCCTTGTTCGACTGGAAAGGAGTACGGAAAGACACAGCATGCGCTTGCGCCAATGCCGAATCTACCTGACAGCCGGTGGCTCCTCCGGTAATAAGTCCCACTTTAAATTCTTTACCTTCCGCATGTAGTTTTTCGGCATAACGCGCCAACGCTTCCGGAACTGCCTTCGGAGTTCCTACTGACGAAAAGCCTCCTATACCTATCGTGTTCCCGTTGTGAATGATTGCAGCAGCCTCTTCTGCTGAAATAAAAGGGTATTTCATGTTGTATAAAATGTAATTATTGTAATATTTTGACACAAAAATAGGATAGTTAGACTAAAATAGCAAAATAACGAGGTGATTTTATTTTCATTTATTACTACAAGCTCTGCAAAAGGAAACGATAAGAAAATGAAAAGAGGTATGTTCCGCACTGGAAACATACCTCTTTTTAAGAGAGCCGAAAGCGGGACTCGAACCCGCGACTTACTCATTACGAATGAGTTACTCTACCAACTGAGTTATTTCGGCAGTGCCTTATTTGTGAAAAGCGATGCAAATTTACGGTTTTCTTTCAACTTGCAAAATGAAAACGAAGATTTTTTTCACAGAAAAGAGGGATTTTTTCGTTTTACAGCCTCAACCAACCGATTGAAACGGCCTCGACTTACAAGAAAAAACGTGCCGACGTTTGCAGTAAAACATCGGCACGTTTCTTTTCATTTCTGCCCACATTTTTAGTGACACATCGTATTATTCCGAAGCTTTCCCAAACAAGATATCATAATCTCTTTTCGAGGCAGGAACAGTCCACTCTTCCGGAATAAATTTCCACTGATTCAAAGGTTTCGGATCGAGCACCTTTACCTCCTCAATACGTTTCATCAAATAATAGCGTAAATCTTTATCGGTAGAATAAACGACCCGTTTGGCCAATTCTGTTTTGGGAATGCCTGCACCTTTCGTCAGCAAATCACCTCCGCCGTTTCCACGATATGAGTTGACCGCCACCCGATAGGTCTTATTCAAATCAAAAGGTTCTCCGTTTGCCATGCGCTCTATCCGAATCTTTTCTCCCTGAGGCTTCGTCACATCCACGGTATAAATAATACCTGCCGCCGAATCGAAATTAAAACTTGGATTCTTGAAACGGCCGAATCCATTATCTTCCTCATTGAGCAACATCAGGTGATCGTCGGGAGATTGCATCTGATTTGTCCAAAGTGCATACGACATTTCCAGAAAATCCTTGATTTCCTTGCCTGTCAGCTTCATCGTATACAGCAGGTTCTCATACTTATACAGGTTAAACATGTCGCTCACACAGATATCGCCTTTCTTGATTTCCGCATAAGCCGACAGCGGAGCACAGAACGAAATATCCGCTCCGGTAATATCCAGTTGCAACTGATGAATCAAATCGACGAAGGCAGAAGGGCCAAAGAATGCCTCTTTTGAAGAAATGGTATGCTCAATTCGTCCGATATTCCGCGAAACAAAATCCATAGTGGTTTCATACGCTCCTGAAAATATATTCAGAAAATCCGCATCCGGCGCATATCCGTCCATGTTTACCAGTTTACCTTCTACCTGTTTGGAAACGACTTTTCCATCCTGTTTCTTTATCGTAAAAGTAACTTCCGAAACCACTTTTGACATATTGGCTGGATCGATCAACAAGACAGAATCCCCTTCTACATTGACTACCTTCTCATATCTCCTCGTATGATCGTGTCCCATAAATACCACATCGAAGCCCGGAACACTCTTTGCCACGTTGCCGGAACCGTTTTCTACTACATTGTCGAGCTTATTCCCCTCAGGCCCGGCGTGAAACAGTCCGACTAAAACATCCGGATTTTCCTTTTCACGGATAATTTTCACCCACTTGCGTGCGCAGTCTTCCATGTCTTCAAAATGCAAACCGCTCCACAACTGCTCGGGAAGCCACGAAGGAATGGCAGGAGTTATCATACCGAGTATAGCTATTTTCACCCCTTCTTTCTCTATAATCTGATAAGGTGGCAGATACGGCTTTCCGGTCTTGTTATCGACAATATTGGCTCCCAACACCGGAAAGTTGCACTGACGCACCCATCGGTCGTACACGGCATGTCCGGTTTCTACGTCGTGATTACCCATTGTACCTACATCGTACTTCATATAATTCAGCATGGCGGCACATACATGCTCCGATATCGTATCCATATAATTATAGTAATAGGCAACCGGCTGTCCTTGAAGAATATCGCCGTTGTCCATCAGTATGACATTTTCATACTTCTCCCGCTGTTCTTTCACATACGAAGACACACGGGCCAGGCTCCCTTTCATGGGTTTATTACGAATAAAATCATAAGGAAAATAACAACCATGCACATCGCTGGTTTCGATTAATTTTAAAGTAACCTCACCGTCTTGTGAAGCATGAACTGCGCTCAGGCTTCCAAGCCCTAAAAGCGTCATCAGACAAATCAGTAATTTCATAACAAATTAATAGATTAAGACGGCATACAAACGACAATTTGTCAGGCTCCGCATACCATGATTAATTCAATACCACAAAGATAATGGAAGAAAACAGCCTGCCAAACCTTGAAAAAGATAAATAGCTTTCAATATGGTTAAAAGTCTGTTAACAATAGGACAACGTGGCACATTCTTTGTGTCATTCATTAACAAAAAAACAGACTGTATGGCTTATATAGACTATTACAAGGTTCTTGGAGTTGACAAAACGGCAACCCAGGACGATATCAAAAAAGCGTTCCGTAAGTTGGCACGTAAATATCACCCGGACTTGAATCCGAACGACCCTACGGCCAAGGATAAGTTTCAGGCGATTAATGAAGCCAACGAGGTACTGAGCGACCCTGAAAAGCGTAAGAAATACGATGCTTACGGGGAGAACTGGAAACACGCCGACGAGTTTGAGGCACAACAGCAGGCTTATCGGGCTCAAGGCGGAGGAGGTAACGGCGGAGAATATTGGTATTCTACCGACGGACAACATTTTACAAGTGGCTTTGGAGGAGAAGGCATGCACGGATTTGGTGGAAATGCCAGCGGATTCTCCGACTTCTTCGAAGAGCTGTTCGGACATGGAGCCGGCAGAGGACGTAGTGCAAGGGGCGGATTCCGCGGACAGGATATTGAGGCTTCTTTACAACTGTCTTTGCGTGAAGCGGCTACTACGCACAAGCAAACGTTCAGCATCAACGGTGAAACATTACGTATTACCGTACCGGCCGGAGTGGCAAACGGACAGGTTATCAAATTGAAAGGCCATGGAGGCAAGGGAGCCAACGGTGGACCCGACGGAGATTTGTACATTACCTTCGTCATTCCCGACGACCCTGTCTTCAAGCGGAAAGACAATGACTTGTATACAGATGTAACAATCGACTTGTACACGGCCGTACTGGGAGGTGAAGTTACAGTCAATACACTGGATGGACAAGTAAAACTGAAAGTTCGTCCGGGTACTCAAAATGATGCGATGGTACGCCTGAAAGGTAAAGGTTTCCCTGTCTACAAGCAGGAAGGCGCAACAGGCGACCTGATTGTAACTTATCACGTAACTATTCCTACCACGCTGACGGAAAAGCAGAAAGATTTGTTCCGACAGTTACAGCAAGGATAATTTAAAACCGTACGACTATGCAGAACGATTTAATCATCATAAACGATTATTGCACACATTGCAATATCGAACCCGACTTCGTCCTCATGCTGGGCGAAGGCGGCTTAATAGATATCGAAGTAATCGATAATACCAGTTACTTTCCGGCTTCTCAGTTGAATGAGCTGGAAAAATACACCCATCTATATTATGACTTGTCCATCAATATAGAGGGAATCGATGCCATCCGTCACTTGCTGGAAAGAATAGAAAACTTGCAAAACAGAATAAAAACGTTGGAAAATGAGCTGCGTTTCTACCGCAGATAATTCCCATAATGATGAAAACCTTGTCGCGTGCTGTCAGGCCGTGGCAGGGTTTTCTTTTTATACGCTCAGAAGTCGTAGGTCAGTCCGATAAAGAACGTTCCGGTCTGCTTCTTGTGGGGCAATCCTATTTTCTGTCCTCCCACCACCATGTTACGGCTTCCTCCATACAAATCATAATCGGATGTCGTATATCCTAATAATATTGATAGATGTTCCATTTCCAGAGCCACAGCAAACCGTACATGATAATAACAGGCCCTTGCATGTGAACTGCTGACACTTTCTGATGTTACCGGCACATCGAGAACTGCATCCTCTGGGACATAATCTACAATGGCACTTGAATTGGGAGGCAAAGGGATAGTGATACCGGGAGATACACGAAAAGACAATGCCACATCACGGTCATGATTCAGATAAACAGGAGGTGAATACAAGTAAATTCCCGAACGGAAAGCCATGAGATATGTCAAGTCTTTCTCCTCTATCCGCCAGCGTAATTTTTTATCTTTGACATCTCCCGAATAAACCTTGTCATCATCTATCAGTGTAGTAAAAAGCAATCCCGCTCCAACGCCAATAAAACGCCAGGGCTTATATACGACACCCGTTTCCACTTCCCATGTCATATAATTGTTTGCGCCCCCGTAAAGTTCCCATACCCAGTGCTTCTCTTTTTCAGGCTCCTGCGCCATTGCTACTGATATGCCTAAAAAAGAAAAAAGAATGAGGCACCAAACGCTTCGTCTGCTATTCATAAGTCATAACATTAGTTTAAGTTGTCACATAAATATATTCACGAAAGACTATTTCATCTAAAACAGTAACAAACTATTTTCTCTAAAAGTTCATTGTATCGATCTCCATTTTCAAAGCTTTGACCAGCAGACATTATTGCTTGTCCCTCTTTATCACATGCCATTATTATGTTTCGGGAACAAGTTTGAACAGCAGACATCCTTGCCGTTTCTTCGTATCATGTGCCATTACTACGTTTCGGCCTCCAATTGAACCAACAAAAATCTTTGCAATTCCTTTTCCCTCCGATCCGACTGCCTTCCTCTTATCCTTCAGCATTCTGCTTGATATTTCACCTCTAAAACTGACAAAATTTCCAAGTTCGACTACCTGCCTATACGTAGCGTTAGTCACTATTTCCCTGTCCTCTTCGTCCACATTCCCAGTCAACGAACTTTTCTCAAACCCGAATAAAGCTTAAACCGGTCGGCAAATCACCTTCAAAATAGCTTCTCTCCTCACCCCGAATCTTTTTTTTAATTACATTTGTGCCACATTATTAGAAAAAGTATACATGGAACAATTCAGCCAAATGATTGCCACCGCCCTGAAACTACCTGTCCATCGGGTAGAAAATACCTTGAAACTGCTTCAGGGAGGTGCTACCATACCCTTTATAAGCCGTTACCGAAAAGAAGCTACCGGAGGACTCGACGAGGTACAGATAGGTGATATCCATACGCGTTACGAAAAACTCTGCGAACTTGCCAAGCGAAAGGAAACGGTACTTTCTACTATCGAAGAGCAGGGAAAACTGACCGATGCCTTGCGTGAGCGTATAGCCAACTGCTGGGATACGACGGAACTGGAAGATATTTACCTTCCTTTCAAGCCCAAACGGAAAACTCGTGCCGAGGTTGCACGCCAGAAGGGACTGGAACCGCTTGCCATGCTGCTGTTGATGCAGCGGGAAAACAATTTGTCTGTCCGGGTACGTCCGTTCGTCAAAGGAGAAGTCAAGGACGAAGAAGATGCACTGAAAGGAGCACGCGACATCATCGCCGAGCAAGTGAACGAAGATGAACGTGCCCGCAACCTGATACGAAACCAGTTCAGCCGTCAGGCCATGATTATCTCGAAGGTAGTCAAAGTCAAAGAGAAAGAAGAAGCTGCCCTGAAATACCGCGACTACTTCGACTTCAGTGAACCGCTGAAGAAATGTACCTCTCACCGTCTGCTCGCCATCCGCCGTGGAGAAGCCGAAGGTATCCTGAAAGTTTCCATCACTCCCGACGATGAAACAGCCTGTACCGAACGGCTGGAAAGGCAGTATGTACACGGAAACGGGGAATGTTCCGCACAAGTGGCAGAAGCTGTAAACGATGCCTATAAGCGACTGCTGAAACCGGCGATAGAAACAGAATTTTCCGCACTCAGCAAGGAAAAGGCGGACGAAGAGGCTATCCGTGTCTTTGCCGAAAATCTCCGGCAGTTGCTGCTGGCTCCTCCGTTGGGACAAAAGCGTACCATGGGCATCGACCCGGGATATCGTACCGGATGCAAGGTGGTCTGTCTGGATGCTCAGGGCAATCTGCTGCACAACGAAGCGATTTATCCGCATCCACCCAAATCGGAAACGGCTCTGGCCGGGCGCAAGCTTGTCAAACTGGTCGAACAATATAAGATAGAAGCCATCGCCATTGGAAATGGCACGGCAAGTCGTGAAACCGAACGTTTCGTTACGTCCCAGCGATACGACCGCGAAGTACAAGTATTTGTAGTCAGCGAGGACGGTGCTTCCATCTATTCTGCCTCCAAGATTGCGCGCGAGGAGTTTCCCGAATACGATGTGACGGTACGTGGAGCCGTGTCAATCGGTCGCCGACTGATGGACCCGCTTGCCGAACTGGTCAAGATAGATGCCAAATCCATCGGGGTGGGACAATACCAGCACGATGTGGATCAGACTAAGCTGAAAGCATCGCTCGACCAGACGGTGGAGAGTTGCGTGAACCTGGTCGGCGTGAATGTCAATACGGCCAGCAAGCATCTGCTGACGTATGTTTCGGGACTGGGACCGACGCTGGCTCAAAACATCGTAAACTATCGTGCAGAAAACGGTGCGTTTCATTCGCGCAAGGAATTGCTGAAGGTGCCGCGTATGGGAGCAAAGGCATTCGAACAGTGTGCCGGATTCTTACGGATTCCACACGCTGACAACCCGCTCGACAATTCGGCCGTGCATCCAGAGAGTTATACTATCGTAGAAAAGATGGCAAAGGACTTGAAATGTTCCGTTGACGACCTGATCAAAAACAAGGACTTGCGCAGCCAGATAGATATCAAGAACTATGTGACCGATACCGTGGGACTGCCTACACTGACCGATATCATGCAGGAACTGGATAAACCGGGACGTGACCCGCGCCAGAAGATTCAGGTCTTCGAGTTCGACAAGAACGTGCAAACCATCGACGACCTGCGGGAAGGCATGGAACTACCCGGCATCATCAACAATATTACTAATTTCGGGTGCTTCGTAGATATAGGAATCAAGGAAAACGGACTGGTGCATATCTCCCAGCTTGCCGACAAGTTTGTCAGCGACCCGACGACAGTCGTCAGCATGCACCAGCATGTACGTGTGCGCGTGCTCAGCATCGACCACGAACGCAAGCGCATTCAGCTTACAATGAAAGGACTTAATTAATGGAAACAGAAAAACAAACATGTGGATGGTTCGTCTTCAATAGCGGACAGGTATTGATAGAAAAAAAAGCGGACGGTTATCATATTCCTTACGGAACAGAACCTCCGGTGGCAGTACCTGTGGGAAGTACCATTCATACCATCGGCGAGATAAACGGTTATCCCGCCAAAACATACGCCATTCACGTTCCGGTAGCCGGAGATGAAAGTAGTCCCCGCATGATGAAGGACTTGCGTGCTTCGTTCGATGTGCTTCCGCTGGAAGAATACAAGCGTGCCGGAAAGGCTTCACAAATATTGAACTGGGACAAGAACAGCCGCTACTGCCCCATGTGCGGCGTACCTACAGTACAAGTTTCTCCCATCGCCAAACGATGCCCCGAATGCCGTCAGGAGTTTTATCCACGCATTTCACCGGCAGTCATTGTACTGATAAAAAAAGGTGATAGTGTCTTATTAGTGCATGCCCGCAACTTCCGGGGAACTTTCAACGGACTGGTGGCTGGTTTTCTCGAACCGGGAGAAACGCTGGAAGAGTGTGTTTACCGGGAAGTGATGGAAGAAACGGGACTGACCATCAAGAACCTGAAGTACTTCGGCAGCCAGCCTTGGCCCTATCCCAGCGGCATCATGGTGGGATATTATGCAGAATACGAGAGCGGTACCATCAAACTGCAAAATGAAGAGCTGAGCGCAGGTGCTTTTTACAGCCGCGATCACCTGCCGGAAATACCGAAAAAACTCAGCATCGCCCGCAAACTGATTGATGCCTGGCTGGAACACAAAATTTAATTGGCAACTAACAAACAAACATAGAAAGTCCCTATCAAATTCCCTTCAGGAAAATGACAGGGGCTTCCTTTATATCTCTCATACACCTTTTTACAGCTCTGAGAACTTCACTCAAAAAATTTTATTTCATAAAAGCAGGAACCGGTAGATGCATACCTGCCATTACCAGTCCGTTTTCACGGGCATACTGCAAATAGGTTTTACGGGACTTTATCGCATTCTCCTTATCCATGTCGTAGGTTGCACAGATTTCCGGATGTCCTGCCTGCAAGGCTGCACCATGCATCAGGTCGCCGATGACCAGCAGCTTGCCAGCCTGATAGACCGTATGCCCCGGTGTATGTCCTATCGCTTCGCATGCAACGACCTTTCCGGGCAGTGTATCGCCGAAAGCAAACAAGTGCAGACGGTTCTTGTATGCATTCATGATCTTTACCACCTGCTCTTTCTTGTCGGCAGGCATTTTCATCCAGCCGTCGTATTCTGCTTTTGAAGCATACACCTCGGCATTCGGAAATACCACACTGTCGTTTTTCATCATTCCACCGATGTGGTCGCCGTGGAAATGTGTCAGGTAAATATACTGAATATCGGCCGGAGATACCCCCAACGAACGCAGTCCGTCCATCAGCCGACTGTCGGGAGCTCCCATTCCCGTATCGAAAAGAATACGTGCACCGTCGCTTTCTACCAGGAAAGTACTGATAGAAGCCGGTATGCCGTTCTCCAGCGAAAGACTTTTGATCAACTCATCGCTTGCATCGGGGAAAAGCGTACGAGGCATCAGCCGTGCGGGACCGTTATCCCGAATCCATGTTGCTTTCACTCCGTCGAGCACGCAAGTCGACAAAAGACTATCTCCCTGCAATCCTGCCTGATTACTTGTTACATTCATACTGTCTGCACTCATTTTTTCATCTGCTTGTTTTTTCGCACTGTTGCCGCAGCTGGCAAGCGACAAGACCATTGTCACGCCAAGAGCATAACTCCATATCTTACGTTTCATTGCTATATAGTTTTAAAAGACTTATTCTTGTCGAAAAATAGTACCCACTCAAAACGTCCCTAAGGTAGTGGGATTTTTTCAGACTTCCAAACGATGTTTCACATTATCACTTGCTTACTTCGTCGCAGAATTATCCTAATGGGTATCGGATCCGCCTGAAAGCATACAAAACAAGCGGAGAGAAAGAATCTTTTTCTCTAGCGATTCCCTCTCCCCACTTCCTTCGGGCACCTGCCTGCAACGAAGCAGCTCCCGTATCAATTATAACCGAATATGGTTTATTTCTTTTTCATCTTCTGCATCATGCCCGCCATCTTGCTGCCGGTAACCATCTTCATCATCTTGCGAGTCTGGTCGAACTGCTTCAGCAAGCGGTTCACTTCCTGAATGCTCGTACCACTACCTTTGGCAATACGTGTACGGCGAGTTCCGTTCAGGATTTCAGGATGTGTACGTTCCTGCGGAGTCATTGAGTAAATAATAGCTTCGATGCTCTTGAACGCATTGTCGTCGATATCGATGTCCTTGATGGCTTTTCCTACACCCGGAATCATGGAAGCCAGTTCCTTCAGGTTACCCATCTTCTTAATCTGATGAATCTGAGTCAGGAAGTCGTTGAAGTCGAACTGGTTCTTCTGAATCTTCTTCTGAAGACGTTTAGCCTCTTCTTCATCGTACTGCTCCTGTGCACGTTCTACCAGTGAAACGATATCACCCATTCCGAGGATACGGTCTGCCATACGAGCCGGGTGGAACTGGTCGATTGCATCCAGCTTTTCACCTGTTCCGATAAACTTGATCGGCTTGTTCACTACGGTACGGATAGACAACGCAGCACCACCACGAGTATCACCGTCGAGCTTAGTCAGAACCACGCCGTTGAAGTCCAGACGTTCGTTGAACTCACGGGCTGTATTGACTGCATCCTGACCGGTCATTGCATCGACTACGAACAGTGTTTCGTCCGGATTGATTGCTTTCTTGATAGCTTCAATCTCGTTCATCATCTGTTCGTCTACGGCAAGACGTCCGGCTGTATCGACGATAACCAGATCGTAACCTTTTGCCTTAGCTTCCTGAATAGCGTTCAATGCAATCTGAACCGGGTCCTTGCTGTCGGGTTCGCTGTATACAGGAACCTCAATCTGCTGACCCAGCACCTTCAACTGTTCGATAGCCGCAGGACGGTATACGTCGCAGGCCACCAGCAACGGCTTACGGTTCTTCTTCGATTTCAACATACGAGCCAGCTTACCCGAGAATGTAGTCTTACCGGAACCCTGCAAACCTGACATCAAAATAACAGCAGGACGATTCTTCAATTCGATTTCGGCCGTGTCGCCACCCATCAGCGTTGTCAGCTCGTCGTGAACGATTTTTACCATCAACTGGCTAGGCTTAACGGCTGTGAGCACGTTCTGTCCCAGTGCTTTTTCTTTTACCGTATCGGTAAAGTTCTTGGCAACCTTATAGTTTACATCGGCATCCAGCAATGCACGACGTACATCTTTCAGTGTTTCGGCCACATTGATTTCGGTGATTTTTCCTTCACCTTTCAATATTTTAAACGACCGCTCTAGTCTTTCACTTAAATTATCGAACATATATTTTCAGTTTTTCTTTTTATTTCCTTATTTTATTAGGGCGCAAAATTACAAAAATAATCGGATGCATCAAATCTTTTTATTCTGCCATTTCGCTTTTTTCAAATAAACGACACTGAAAGTCAGCATCAACGTATAATAAATGATTTCGGTAGTAAAGCAAATATCGACCGGAGCACGCAGTACCATTCCCACTACAATGACATACAAGGCATAAAAGACCTGCACACCAACCTCAAGTACCAGTGCCGCCTGCGTATTGCCGGTGCCCGAGATTCCGTTGAAATAAATATTTGCCACGGCAGATATCAGCATCGCCCCGCACACCACATACAAAGCCGGTACGGATTCCAGCAGCAGTGCCTTCTCGTTGGTATAGACTGCCAGGATAACCCGCGGAAACAAAACGCAGAGTACCACACAGACAACCATGATGAGAAACGACATGCGGGCTATTTTATGCAGCAATGTCATGACTTTCGAAACTCCTCCCGAACCGATCAGGTTGCTGACCAGTGTATTTGCCGTAGTAGAAAGCGACTGTACCGGTATCAGAAGCACGACATACACGCTGCGCACGATGTTGGCTATGGCAAGCTGACGCTGACCGAGCCGTTCCAACGCCATGAAAAAGACAAACCAGATAGCCATCGCCAGAAAATACTGCACCATGGTAAAACAGGAAATACGCAAGATACGCATCACCATGTCCCAGTCGAAACGACCGAAACGGTTCAGACCATATTTTTTCAAGTCGATCTTGCAATAGGTATAAACAATGAAAAACAGCAAGGAAGAAGCTTCTGCAATGACCGAGGCCAGCGCTGCTCCCCGTACCCCCATCTCCGGAAAGCCGAATTCTCCGAATATCATGGCATAGTCCAGAAAGACATTGACCAGTGCCATCACGATAGCACTCATAGTCAACACCTTGGTTTGAGTGACTCCAATATAGAAAGCCCGGAACATGACATTCACAAATGCGAACAAAAATCCCCAGATACGCCAGGTAAAGAACTCATACGTGGCATGGAAAATGGTATCGGAAGTAATCAGCAAGCGAATCAGTGGCTCGGCACACAAGGACATCAGTATCAGCAGTGCGACTCCCATGCCGAAACTGAACGTAGAGCCCTGCCACATAATCGGTCCGACGGCATGAAAGTTTCCCTCCCCGTTACGACGAGCTATCAGGATTTGCGAGCCGACACTAAAGCCGAAGGCAACGGTATAGATACAGATATACAATAATCCTCCCATCGCCGCTGCCCCAAGCGCCACCTCACCGACATGTCCCAGAAAGGCAGTATCGGTCACATTGATGACGTTCTGCGCAAGAAGTCCCAAGAATATCGGGTAAGTGACATTCCATATTTCTTTATTCGTATACATACAAACTGATTTTCTTATTTTGACCTTAATTCCGCAACACTTTGATTTAACTTTATTTATAAGTTCCTGAGCAACA
>ERZ1673698.889-NODE-889-length-36889-cov-14.560759_pt1 | contig 36889 bp, 33 predicted proteins | sample MGYA00580228_ERZ1673698 | MGnify/ENA primary metagenome ERZ1673698 (study PRJEB41218, sample SAMN15661768) | gut metagenome | host: Homo sapiens | place: Canada: London | collected 2015-08-20/2019-03-30 | study: EMG produced TPA metagenomics assembly of... | reverse complement strand
TCGGAAATCTAGCATAGCAAGAAAAACGACAGTCGCTTATCCCGAACTCAGGTTACAACTCTTTTCTCACATCAAACGGGTCGAGATAGTCTATCTTCTTTATCGTTTCCTTGTCTGGCAAGAATTCTCCATGTCGGCGTATATTGTCCAAAAGTTTCTTACTGGCATTGCGCTCTATATGGGCTATAACACACTGCTCATGGCTCGGCGTGTTAACCTCAAATGTGGTCTTATGGTTGAGCCATATACAGCGACGACATTGATAGGCATCGCAACGACGGCACAGGGGCGCATGGTCCAGCTGATAGAGTTGCCGGTTAAGAATGTTAAGACCTGTTGACAAATCACCAACGGCGCTTCCATCCTCATCATAATAGAACGCTGGGCAGATATAGAACCGTCCATCAGGAGCCAAGGTCACAGAGGTATCGCCTGCACCACAATTGTTCATTTGATCAAGCATCATACGGTCCGTAAGCACATTAAACTGGACGGTAGAACCTCCTACATAGATATCCTCAACGGTTTTCGACAGCATACTGAGCACGTCGGTATAGGTATTGAAGTCGGTATCGGTAAAAGTGTCGACATCAGTTATTACCAGATTAAGGCGCGACGACTTGGGCAACAGTGCTGCTATATCTCCCGCCTCTGCAAAGAGCGACTGATGGGTCGTACGAATGACGTAAGAAGTATCATCACGTTTATAAGCGTTAAACTGACTTGCCTCATTGATGTTGTCAAAAACAACCACATCTGCGCCCTCGGCCAAAGTGGCAGGTTTGATACAGACATGGTCTATAGTGTCTATAACCTCTTCATACTCCTTTGGCAAAGCATAAGATGGGTAGACCAACTGGACATTCAGATTTTGCTTCATGGCATAGAGAACAGCCATACGCAAAGTGTCAATGGGCATCAGCTTCGGAGAAGTCCGCCTGTTGGCATAGTGGCAGAACGAAACCGACGTATCATCGAGCAGAATTATAAAGTATTGAATCATAGTGTTTCGCCCTCCTTCTCCAATTTACGGTATAGCTTATTCCAATAATAATTATTAGCCCTCACCCTTGCTTTGTGCATCTTGCATATAGCAGTAGCCCGCTGATAGATAGTGGGAGTATCGGCAGCATCATAGTTCTCGCCCTGGCACCATGCGCAGCCTTCTGCAACTTCGCAGTCTATACATTGCTGAGTAGATTGAGAGCATCTATCAAGGGTTAGGAAAGGACGCAGGCGATTTTTGTTTATTCCGTCATGAATATTGCCTATTATCCAAGCCTTCTTGTTGCGCAAAGAATACTGGGCGAAGCGTGTACAGGGATAGAAGTTGCCCTGGGCATCAATAGCCAGCATTTTGCCAGCGCCACACCAGTTACCGTTTTGCAGTTCACAGTCCATGGGCTTTCCCAAATGCTCACTGAAGAAAGAGCAGGCATAGTCCCTATAATACTTGCCATCAATGATGGCATCAGCCAACGACATCAGTTGCTGCTCGAACACCTCGTCATCGCCCTCATTCCATACATCCTCAAATACGCAGTTGATATTTACCTCATGTATGCCAAGGCTATAAAGATGCAGGACGCTATCCTTGATATAAGGCAGATCGGCACTACTGATGGTTACCTTGGTACCCGCATTGGGAAACTGTGAGAGCCACAGGGGGATGTTTTTCACCACATCGTCATACGACCCTTTTTCTTCCTCAGGCGTGGGCATTACTCCCCGCTCCATATCCTTGGTTTTCCAAATACGGTTAAGGTCATGCTTCTGCTTGGTGCCATCTATGGTAATGCCAATAGACAGGTGGTCGCGGTTCTTCTTTATAAACTGCTGCACCTTATCCGTACCATAATTGATACCATTAGTAGAGAATGAAAATCTATAGGAATTGAACCAATGGTGGTTTCTGGCAAACATCTCCTTCTTCAGATAATCACAAATATGGTCTATCAGGTCAATCTCCAAGAAAGGCTCGCCACCTATAAAATCCCATACCACACTCTCCTCGGGCATGTCGGCCTCGTGGTCCAGTATGTAATCAATAGCAGCCTTTGCTACCTCCCATGACATTCGCTCCTTAGAGTTCTTGCCAACAAGGTAGCAGTACTTACAAGCTAACTGGCAGTCCTTAGTAACGATGAATGTGATGGTCTTTGCCATGCCAGATTGCCAAACGTTATTTAGCATATTTTTGTATTATTTCTTTGAAAGCGTGAGCCGCTCTTAAATCCGTATTATCAAATTCTATACAGCCATCTTTATTCAGCAAATTAGCCTGCTGAAGATCCGTGATAAAATTCATAGCATTGTCTATTTTATGCTGATCTATTACTATAGATATTTTTACCATTTTCTCGTGTGTTGTAATCTAATTAACGACCTAAATATACACAAGCTGAAACACAAGTCATCGAACAAGCATCACCACAAGACCCCTTACAACCACCAGAACAAGATCCCTTACAATTTTCAACACATTGAGAATTGCAACTTCCCTTACATGAGCCATAACAACTGTCACTGCATCCTTCACATCCATACTGGCACCCATACGAGCAACTGAACTGACAACTTGTTGCTTCTTCAGATGCTGCTTTTACAATACCTGGTGCCCCTGCCAATGCTATTGCACCAATTATTGGCAATGCACTTTTAGCAGCTTTCTTGAAGAAATCTCTACGTGACTGGAACTCTTTGTTTTTGTTCTCTTTCATACGTTATTGATGTTTAGAGAATAATCCGGCTCCTAAGATTATTATAATTTATTATTAGGTTATTACACATACTAAAAAAGCGCGGAGCCACTTCTGTCACTCGTTCCACGCTATAAAGGCTCTCGCATTGCCCGACAAGTCGAAACGAGCAACGCTGAAAGCCCCACGCCGATGCAAGTATATATATCATCCACAACATCAACGAATGTTAAAGCATCCGAAGACAATTGAGGCATGTATACAATACACCTCATGAGACGTTCTGGTTGCTTTGTTTTTGACTTGTCTTGGAATTTGCGAGATTCTTATAGCGTCAAAACCAAAGCGTACAAAAACGCCTTTTACAATATGAATGTCTACCCAACCTTCTGCCCACGTGGGCTTTCAGCATGGATATGACACGGCAAAGATAGGCCTTTTACAATTATTTACCAAGAAAAAAACAATATTTTTTACCACCACCACTATTTTTTTGTTTTACAAGCAATTAATAACAGCGCAGAACAGTGGCAAGATAAGAAGAGTGGAAATCAGGGAGAAGGACCGCAGGGAGGCTGCGACCATGCCCGCGCCCGTGGCGCTAACCTTCTATCTGCCCCTCGCGCCAGTTGACGAGGAAGAGGCGCTCACGGGCTCGGGTGAAGGCGGTATAGAGCCAGTGGATATAATCGGGAGTAAGCATGTCGTCGGTCATATATCCCTGGTCGATATAGACATGAGCCCACTGTCCGCCCTGGGCCTTGTGGCAGGTCACGGCGTAGGCAAACTTGATTTGCAGAGCGGTGAAATAAGGGTCCTGGCGCATGGCAGCCATGCGGTCGGCCTTGCGGGGCAGGTCGGCATAGTCGTCGAGCACGCGCTGATAGAGCTGGTCGCTCTGCTCGCGGGTGAGCGCAGGCGCATCGGTAGAGAGGCTGTCGAGGACTACGGTAGACTGGTACTCATAGTTATCGTAGTCGGGGAACTGGAGCCACACGTCGGCGAAGTTGAGACCATGCATCTCGCGCTGACGGCGCACCTTGACCACGCGACAGCAGTCGCCATTGGCAATGAAGGCAAAGGGCGGACGGTCTTCACCCTGCGTGGCGGCAGGCGGGAGATAATGGTTCTTGACTATCATGAGCCTGTCGCCCGAGGAGAGCAGGTCGTCGCCACGGTCGAGGATGGTGGAGCGTATGCCGAGATTGTAGATACGCGCCGTCTTGTTGGAGCGGGTCACGACGATGGTGTCGTCGACGCCTACGTGGTGGTAGCTCTGGCTGAGCGCCTCGATGAGTTCGTTGCCGGGCACCACGCTGACATCGGCAAAACCCTGCAGACGTATGCGCGGCAACTGGGTCATGGCGTCGTGGGTAATCATGGTGCGTATCATGGTGGCGTTGTAGAGTATTCCGCTCTCTCCAGCCTGTCTTACCACCTCGTCGAGGTCGGCTTGGAAGACCGAGAGTCCATAGCCCTGGAGCACCTCGGCAGCGAGCGCCGGAGACTCTTCCTCGCCCACAGGCGGGAGCTGGGCGGTGTCGCCGATGAGCATGAGCCGGCAGTTGCGCCCGCCATAGACATAGGTGATAAGGTCGTCGAGCAGACAGCCCGTGCCAAAGACGCTCTCGCCCAAGCCCTCGTTGGCTATCATCGAAGCCTCATCGACCACGAAGAGGGTATCGGCATGGAGATTGTCGTTGAGATTGAAGACGCCGCCCCCCGCTGCCACGGAGCGCTCGCGGTATATCTTGCGGTGGATGGTGAAGGCTGCCATGCCGCTGTAGTGAGACAGCACCTTGGCGGCTCGCCCGGTGGGTGCCAGGAGCACCATCTTCTGCCGGAGACTGGCGAGCGTGCGCACCAGGGCAGCGGTGAGGGTGGTCTTGCCCGTACCCGCCGAACCGCGCATCACCATCACGGCATGGTCGTGACGGAAAGCGAGAAACCGGGCTATCTCTGTGACAGCCCGATGCTGGTCGGCGGTGGGGCTGAAGCCCATCTGCTGCTCCACGCGAGAGATAAATTCGTCGATAGTCATAGTGATGACAAAAGTAATCATTTTAGGCGAGACGCCGACCAAGGGATGCAAGTTTTTTGGTCAGGGCGGCAAAACTCGCAACCACTCCCGGTGCCGTGGAGAGGGTCGTGGCTGGCTCGTGACATAAGGCACGTGGGCTCGTGACATAAGAAACGAGCCCACGTATCAATTGGCACGAGCCCTCGTTTCTTCCGTTACGAGCCGACAGCGATGGTCACGACGCCGCCGAGCCATTGGTCTACAGCCACTTGGAACAACGGCCAAAGCAGCGTGAAAAACAGCGGCGGCAGCCAAGCAAAAAGGAGCACTACCCGTGATGGTGGTGCTCCTTGTATATAGGATGGTGTAAGGTCTGAATGGACTATCTGAAGATGGAGAAGTTGACGCTGCCGTAGACTCTATGCTCCAGATAGCGCGGATGGCACACAAAATTGTTGGCCTTGCCATGCTCAACGACGAGGATGCCGTCGGGCTTGAGCAGATTGTGCTCGAAGATGAGGTCGGGGATGGTGTCGATGTTGTCAAGGGCATAGGGCGGGTCGGCAAAGATGAAGTCGAACTGCTGGCTGCAACTCTTGATAAACCTGAACACATCGCCGCGGATGAGCACGTTGGCATCGGTGCCCAGCTTGGTCATGCACTGGCGGATGAAGTTGGCATGGTCGCGGTCGGCCTCGACGCTGACCACCTGGGAGCAGCCTCGCGACAGCATCTCGAGCGATATGCTGCCCGTGCCGGCAAAGAGGTCGAGCGCCATGGCGCCGTCGAGGTCTATATATCCATTGAGTACATTGAAGATATTCTCCTTGGCAAAGTCTGTAGTGGGTCGCGCCTTGAACGAACGTGGTATATCGAAGTGGCGTCCCTTATATATTCCTGTGATAATTCTCATCTTCCTCGCATATAAAGTGTAACTACATCGAGCGCAATGCCCTTGATTTCGGTGATAGGTGCACGGTTGAACTCTGCCGAGGGGCTCATGGTGTAAGCCTTGTGCAGATAACGGTGCAGAGAGGTCATCATCTCGTCGCTATCGACAGGGGCGCCCGCGATGTAGAGCTCGTCCTTGTCGGCATCCATCTGCAGCTGCTGCCACACGTAGAGCATATAGTAGACGCTGTCCTGCGCGCGGGTGGCAGAGTAGGTGTTGCAGAAGCGGAAACGGTGCTTGTCGAAGGCGAAAATGCTCACACAGCCATCGTGGAAGTAGGCATAAAGGCGGCGGCAGAGATGGGTCTCGGCGCGACGGTGCATATAGCTCCACACAGGTTGCTCGACAGGCATGTAGATGACGTCGGCATAATGGTCGTCGATGACCGCCTTGAGGTCGCGGTTGATGGCCATGATGGCGACGGCATTGAGCTGGGGCAGCACGCTGCAGATTATCTCCGTATTGGCTTGGGCGGCAAAGCTGTAGCGGTAGAGGGTCTCGGCCTTGGCCTCGTCGAACTCCTCTACAGGTACAATCATGGTGGGTGCCGACAGCATTACCTGCGCTCTGCCCGTAGGGTGAGAGAGCAGTTGGGACTGGCGGAACGCCTCGCGCAGGTTGGCTGCAATCGAGATGCCGCTCCTAACGGTATAGGTCTCGTAAGCCACGCCCTTGACTGCCGTCTTGTCGGCTATGGCAAAGGCGAGCGACGTGTCGCTGATGCGGAGTGTCATCCGCGGTTGCTTCATTGTTTCATTCCCAGTTTCCAGCATTGTTGTCAGGTGTTGTGAGGTCTCCTATTTTCAGTCCGGCAAATTTGCCGTTGTCATTGGCTTCGCGCGTGAGGCGCTCTATCTCTTGTGGATCGAGCCCCTGGAGGTAGTCGTCGTAGGTGGCTCCACACTCCATGAGGCTGACGGCTGCTCCCGAGGCACCGGTGGCTACCGCCGTGCGTATCTCAAACTTACGGCCGCCGCTGTGGGGGATGACGGCGGCAGTGGGCGTGAGCAGCCGGGCGCCGACAAGCGAGTCGACAGATGGTGCGTAGGTGCCGTGGGCGGTATGATAGGCTTCCTGGGCTGCACGTATCTGGAGCAGGCAGCCTATCACGGCCTGCTCACGCTGGTGGCGTTGGGCGTCGAAACGCATCGGCGCACTGATACTGAGCCAGCATAGCACCACAAGCAGCGCCACACATCCGCCCAAAAGCAAGTTGCTGCCTCTCTTGATATTCATACGAATGCAAAGTTAGACAAAAAACTCCGATTAAGGGGTGTGTGGCGCCAATAAATGATATGTGCAAGGCACAAAACTTACATTTTTGCTGCCCAGAGACCATGCAGATTGCAGTATTCGCGGGCTCCGGTAACGTGGGCAGTGGTCTGGAAGAGGGCGACGGGACGGTCGGTCGGCGTGAGTTCGCGTCGCAATACGCCCTCATCGGTGAGCAGCTCTATCCACTGGATGTAGTGCTCGGGGGTCATGGGATGCTCGACGCTACCTACGGTGACGCGGTAACCACCGTCGACGCGCTCGATTACGGGCACGTGCTTCTCCTGGGCGGCATCGGTGGTGTTGGCTTCGAGCAGCTGCATGGGCTGTCCGCAGCACACGAGCGTGCCGGCGCCAGCATGCAATACTTCTACGATGTTGCCGCAGATGGGGCAACGGGCTACTTGTCTGATTGTCATCATATCTTATCCTTTCTTTAGAATGGTGAATAACAGTGCTAAGTTACGGCTATTTCGGATAGAATGGCACTTATGCCGCTTAACTTTAACGATTATTAAACCTTCAAGCGTCATCTCCACGCTTCCAAAGCAAGCCACGGCGGTCGCAAAGGTCATCAAAACCATCGCCAAGGGCATGGAAATTCGCCCTTAGGTGCCTATTTTTGCAAAAAACACGGTTTCTAAGGTGCCTATTTTTACAAAAAATGCCGTTTCTATGATGCCTATTTTTGCAAAAAAGTATGGTTTTAAGGTGCCTATTTCTGCAAAAGTTCGTATCTTTGCATAAGATAGGCGGCACCTCAGCCATTAAGCGAGTTTATGGCGTTCGGCTTGCACTATCTTTGCAAAAGATTGGCGCAGAGACAGCCATTTGTACCATACTGACAGTCAAGGTCTGCGCGCAAACAGTCATCACGAAAACAAAAAAAGACGAGAAGATGAAATACTTGGAAAGAGCCATTGACGGAGAACTGAAGAAATGGGGCGAAAGCGAAGATCACAAGCCGCTACTGCTGCGCGGCGCGCGCCAAGTGGGCAAGACTTCTGCCGTGCGCCATCTGGGCGAGCGGTTCAAGCATTATGTGGAGATAGACCTGAACGATAGGCAGGATTTGCATACCCTCTTTGAAAAGGGATATAGTCCTCAGCAAATCTGCCAGCAACTGTCTGTGATACTGGACACTCCCATCGAAGAGGGCAACACACTGCTGTTTTTCGATGAAATACAAGCGTGTCCTGCCGCTATCAACAGGCTGAGATACTTCTATGAGAAGATGCCTCTGCTCCATGTCATCGCCGCCGGTTCGCTGTTGGAGTTTGCGCTGAGAGACCTGCCGTCATTCGGAGTAGGACGAATACGCTCGCTGTTTATGTATTCGTTCAGTTTCCAGGAGTTCTTATGGGCGCTCGACAAACGCACGCTCGCCGACATGGTGGTCCAGGCTACGCCGGAAGACCCATTACCCGAGCTCATCCATGCCAAGGCGCTGGAATACCTTAGGGTATTTCTCGTCATCGGTGGCATGCCCGAGTGTGTGGCCCGTTATGTGGAGACTGGAAGCATGCTGAAATGTCAGCAGATATTGAGCGAACTGATGATTTCGTATCAGGATGATTTCAAGAAATATCACGAGAAGATTCCCGTCAACGTGCTGAGAGACGTACTGCGGTCGGTAGCCCTGCAGGGACAAGGCAAATTTGTATATACACAAGTGGGCAGCGACTATCGCACCCCCGTAGTGAAGGAAGCGTTGGACATGCTCTGCATGGCGGGACTCATCTATACAGTGGTACACACCGACAGCAACGGTGTGCCGCTGTATGCTGAAGCTAAAGAAAAATACAAAAGATATATCTTTATGGATACGGGGTTGCTGCAACGGACTCTCGAACTCGACTTGACGGACATACTCGTCTCAGACGACATCAAACTCGTAAACCGAGGGGCTCTGGCAGAGGTATTTGTAGGCGACGAACTGGTGAAGAGCCGCCCGCCATACCTGAATGACAATCTCTATTGCTGGCACAGGGAGAAAAAGAACTCCAATGCAGAGGTGGACTACGTAGTCTCACGCAAAGGAAGAATATATCCGATAGAAGTAAAAGCCGGAGTACGTGGCACGATGCAGAGCATGCGTATCTTCATGGATGCCAAGCAACTGGACAAAGGCATCCGTACATCTCTGGAGAACTTCGGTGAATTTGACGATATTCTCATCTATCCGCTTTACGCTATAGGCAACATCTGCCGGTGATTACCGCAACGACGGGGTCTACATCAGTGGCGAGAACATACGCACTACGCCGTCGGCGAGGCGCTGATGGATGGTGTGGTGCTGGAAAAGGTAGTTCTCGTCCAGGGGACTGCAATGGGCGAGGTCGCCAAGGAACAGATGCTTCATGCGGAGCGCCATCTCGGTGTCGTAGATGAAAAGATTGGACTCGCAATTGTTCTCAAAACTACGGAAATCGATATTGGTGGAGCCACAGGAGCAGACCATATCGTCGATGATGAGCAACTTGGAATGGTTGATGCCAGGCTGGTAGAGGTAGAACTTGACTCCGGCATCGTGGGCACGGTCAATGTAGGAGCGGGCGGCGTGCTCGACAAACCAGCGGTCGGCATGCTCGGGCAGCATCACGCAGACATCGACGCCGGCGAGGGCCTTGGTGGTGAGCGCCATAAGCACGGGCTGGGGCGGGATGAAATAGGGCGTCTCAATGTAGACATACTTGCGCGCCTCGTAGATGAGGCTGACATAGCCCTGCATCAGTCCGTTCCAGGGAAGAAGCGGACTGCTCAGCACGACCTGTGCCAGACAGTCGTTGGGCTCGACAGTGGGGGCTGGATAGTACTTGTCGTCGCGCAGGATGGAATGGTCTACGAGATACCAGTCATCGATAAAGGAGCGCTGGAGTGAAGAAACGACGGCACCACAAACGCGGAGGTGGGTATCGCACCAGTCGCGGCCACGACCGCCCTTGGCATAGCGCAGCGCAAGGTTCATGCCGCCGATATAGCCCACCTTGCCGTCGACGACGCATATCTTGCGGTGGTTGCGGTAGTTGACCTTGCCGGTAAAGGCAGGGAAACGCACGGGCATGAAAGACACGACATCGACACCGGCGGCACGCAAACGCTCGAAGAAGCGGTTGCTGGTCTCCCAACTGCCCACATCGTCGTAGATGACGCGCACTTCGACACCCTCGCGGGCCTTGTCGATGAGGGCATCGGCAACGAGACGACCCAAGGCATCGTCGGTGAAGATATAGGTAATGAGATGGATGTGGCTCTGGGCCTGACCGATGTCGTGAAGGAGGTTGAGAAAGAAATCGGAGCCCTCGGAGAGTATCTCAATGCGATTGTTCTTGAAGGGAAACGCCAGGGTAAGGCGGGCAAAGAAGTTGATGACGCGCTCATGGCGGGCTGGGATGACGAGGTCGTCCTGGGCGGTAAACCCCTGATAGATGCGCTCGGCGATGAGCATATGGGTGCGGTCGCTGAGGAGTCGCTTCTTGTGGAGGTTCTTGCCGAAAAAGAAGAAAAGCACCAATCCCAGAATGGGCACGAAGATGATGGTCATCACCCAGAACATTGCCTTGAAGGGCTGCAGCTCTTCGAGCAACACCTTGACCAGCGCCATTATCACCAGAACAATGTCGATGGCAAGCAACGTCCACAGGATAATCGATGTCATAGTTTCTCTTTTTCTTTCTGTATCTCGGCGAGTCGCTCGATGGCAAAGTCGCTGTTGGGATTGCCGTCGAGCATGGTGCGCAACAACTGCTCGGCCTCGTCGACGCGGTGGGCGTTGAGCAGAAACTCAACCTTGCGGCGCTGGAGGAAGTAATAGAAGTTGAGACAGTTGCTGTTGAGGCTGCCCATGTCCATCGAGCGCTTCAGATTGGCAAGCGAGGAGTCGATGAAGCGCAAGGCATCACAGTTGCCCATGCTCACCATACAGTTGACATACTGCATGGTGTATATCAGGTTGTTGATGGAAAGGGTCTGGAAGAGATAGAAATGGGCTATCTCGAAACGGCGCAAATGATAATAACAACTGCCAAGGAGATAGCACACCTCATAATAGCTGCGACGCTCGTCGGCGCCCATCTGGTCGTAGCGGGCGGCGTAGCGCTCATAGGCTGCACCGAGCGGGGAGAGGGCATCAAAGAAGCGGCGTTCGAGATAACTCTGGCGACCCAGGTAGATATACTGTGCCAGGTCGGGCTGCTCGCAATGGGCAAGCACCCGCTGGGTAGCGGTGAGCTGGCTCTCGCCGCCAGACTTGAACTTCTCGCGGGCTTCGTGCCACTGGTAGTTGATGGCGTCGGTCTGCTGCTTCGTGGGTACAAGCTCATAGCCAGCCACAAACGTATGACAGTCGCCTGGTTTGGGTAGCAGGACGGGGCTTACTACCGGTGGGACGAACACTGGCATCAGCGTGAGGGTCACGCGGTAATAGAGCACCGACGGGGTAGTCATCTCGGAATCCAGATGGATGCCAAGATTGTGACTGACGCCATCGCCACTGTCGTCATGATAGGTAAGTTCGACGCCAACCCAACTGTGGATGAACTTGCCATCGGCAATAAGCAACGCGGAGAGGGGGAAGTTGGCAATATCGTCGTCCTCGCCCATGTGGATGTGGGTTTCGTCGTTGGTCCAGGCGGAAAGCGAGTCGATATGGCTGTCGGTGATGCCAAACATGGTGGCAAGGAGCGCACGAGGGGTGATGACGGGATGGGCGGCAGCCTCGTGGTGACTGAAGACGGCAGGCTGGCGGTCTATCTCGAGTTCGTGGAGCAGTTCCAACTCTCCACCCCACTCGACTGTGGCAACTTCATAATCGGCGCAATCGACACTGCGAGCCTTCTGGGTCTCGCTCTCGATTTCAGCCACGACCAACCGCCTCATCTCAAACATCTGCGCCATGACCTTCGTCAGCAATTCATGGGCGTTGACCTCATTGAGAAGAAGACTACAGATGATGTGGATAGCGGCACCGTGGTGTTCCTGATTGACGGAATAGACCACCTTGAACGGGTTCTTGGTGGAGGAATACTTGTTGCATACCGCGCGGACGACGTTGATGTCTTCCAACGACACGAGATGGATGTAATATAATGAGAGTTGGGTGAAAGGGTCATTGTCGGTAAGTTCGATACTGAAGTGGGCACCCTGGTAGTCGAAATGACAGACATTGGACTCGCCCTCCTTGGTCCAGGCGTAGGTGCAAATCATCTTGCGCAGGGTGTCGCTGACCACCTCGAGATTGGTCTGGGCATTGATGTTCTCGAGCTTGAACATCTCCAACTTGGAACCAATGTATTTCTGATAATAGTATCTCACTACGGCACCAACGATAGAAGCCAAGAGAATAAAGACAAGAAAACCGTAACTCATAGGCGTTTATCTGATGACGTTATTGCCTAATTTCTGTGCATAGGCATTGCGCACTTTCTGTATGTCAGCATACTCCTTGAGCAGGCTGGTCATACGGGCTGGGTCGCTGACCGCCGCATTGATTTCGTCGCCAAGCTGCTTCAGGCGACGCTCGGTATAGTCCATGCGGAAGTCGAGCAGCAGATGGACGGTATCGACGCGGAGCCGCTCTTCGGCCTCGAGCTGCAGAGCCTTGACCTCGTCAGCGGTGAGCTTTTTCTTGGGCTCTTCGTTCTTGATGAGCTGCAGCTGGTCGACACTCAGCTCGGCAGCCACCTTGCAGATGTCAATGTCGGAGTGGTGGACAAAGTATTGGAGGGAGTCGAAGCCCTCGTCGGCGCTATGCCGGAAGGCGTCGTCGAGGATGCGGGCGTAGAGGGGATTGGACAGCGCGAGATGGTCGGCCTGCAAATCATAGTAGATGTACTGCGCCACGGTGAGGTCGATGGTGGCATCGCCGGCGGCAGGGATATTGCGGAAAGCCACCTTGCTGCCATCGCGCACAATCATCTGGGCAAGCATACGCTCTACCTTCTCCTGCGGAGAGACCGACGACGCGGGGGCAGCCATCACATTGGTGGGGGTGACCACCTGAGGCGCTTCCTGCTCACGGCGAGCTTCAGAGTTTTTGCTCTCCTTCTGCTCGCGGATGAAGCGGTTCATGGTGTTGATAAGGGTAGCCTCGGCCACACCGGTGCGCGCCACGCAGCTCTGCACGTAGGTGTCGCGGAGTATGGGGTTGGTCACGAGCGAGATGCTCTTCACGATAGAGTTGATGGCTTCGGTGCGCTTGATGGGGTCGGTGACATCCTTGAGCAGCAGGTTGGTCTTGAACTGGATGAAGTCTGTCTCGTGCTGCTCGATATACTGCTTGAGCTCTTCAGCCGTATGCTTGCGGGCGAAGCTGTCGGGGTCTTCGCCGTCGGGCAGCAGCAGCACCTTGAGGTTCATACCCTCGGAGAGCAGCATGTCGGTGCCCTTGAGGGCGGCATGGAGTCCGGCTTCGTCGTCATCATAGATGAGAGTGATATTGGAGGTGAGACGGTGCAGCATGTGTATCTGGGCAAAGCTGAGGGCGGTGCCCGAACCGGCGACCACGTTCTCGATGCCGGCCTGGTACATGGAGATGACGTCGGCCTGACCCTCGACGAGATAGACGCGGTCGAGCTTGGCGATGGCCTTCTTGGCCTGGTAGATGCCGTAGAGCAGACTGGCTTTGTGGTAAACCTCGGAGTCGGGCGAGTTGACATACTTCTTCTCAACGCCCTTGGTACGCTGGTCAAGCACACGGGCGGTAAAGCCGACAACCTTGCCGCTGAGTCCAATCCACGGGAAAACGACTCTGCCGGCGTATCGGTCGATGAGGTCGCCACGGTCGGTCTTGTAGCAGATGCCGGTCTTGAGGAGGAACTCTGCCTGATAGCCTTCGCTCTTGGCACGACGGGCGAGCGCAAAGCGGTCTTGCAGGTCGTAGCCCAGACGGAACTTGGCGATGATATCGTCGCGGAAACCACGGCTGCGGAAGTAAGCCAGACCATAGGCAGTGCCCTCGCCATCAGTCTGGAGCTGGCTCTCGAAGTATTTGGCGACCCACTCGTTGACGATGAACATCGACTCACGCTCGCTCTGCTGCTTGCGTTCCTCGTCGGTCATCTCGCGTTCCTGTATCTCGATGTGATACTTGGCTGCAAGCCAGCGCAGAGCTTCGGGATAGGTCATCTGCTCATGCTCCATGATAAAGGTCACGGAGTTGCCGCCCTTGCCGCAGCCGAAGCAGTGGCAAGTGCCACGGGCAGGAGAAACGAAGAAGGAGGGAGTGCGCTCATTGTGGAAGGGACAGAGACCCTTGTAGTTGGCCCCACTCTTGTGGAGGGTAACAAATTCGGAAACTACATCAACGATATTGCACGCATCTTTAATCTTCTCTACGGTCTGTCTGTCTATCAGTGAGCTGCTCATGGGTCATACTTGTCTATCTGATGCAAATATACTCTTTTTTTGCGACATCGGACAACTTTCCATCAATAATGTGAGAAAAAAGTGCAACGTCGACCGCCGTCCCAGCCATGACCGCAGGCTGGCAGGGGCATATATATATAATAAGGTATAGGGGATATGATAATTATGCTGGCTGCGAACAGGCTGTATTGGCTTATGGCTATGGCTCTTATAACCCAAACAAAGGCAACCACAAAGGGCTGATACCTCGCGAGGAGTATCAGCCCTTTGCTGTTTAGAGTGAAGAGATTTATCCTGACAGTAATGCCATTAGTATTCGAGTGAGTAAGTAACGCCACGCCTCATCATATCCTTTGCGGTAGGTTTCAGACGCACGAGGAAGTTGCCATAAGAAGGCTTGTTGCGTGTCCATCCTGCCTCGGCAAGAGCAATCGCGCGCGGATAAGCCTGATAGTAGATACGTTCGGGCGAAGTGATGCACTCACTCCACAGCGTTCCAGAAACACCAAAGAGGTTGTTGTCCTCGAAGCTCTGGTCTCTGCCCCACGACGGGTCAATAGAGTAAGTAGCCTCGAGCGATGTAACGGGCATACCCCAGTTTACCTCTGGCATATCGCCCTTGGCCATGGGATAGTCGAAGTAACAGTGTTCGCCCGGGCAAAGCATTATGCGTGCGTTGTTGTTCACAGCGGCTTCAAGGGCCTTATCGGTGAGTCCGTCTCGCCAGGCAAAGGTGACACATCCAGGCTGAATCTTCTTGAAGTCGGTCTCGTACCAAAACATGGGAGTCTTGTTGTAGGTATCGCGCAGAAGCCCAATGATACGGTCAAAGAGGTAGCCCTGCAGTTTCCAGTTTTCCGAACGGTCGGTGGTGGTAATGCCGAGCCGTCTCTTCAGAGCCCGACACTTGGGGCAGTCGGTCCAGCAGTCGAGGGCGGGGTTGCCAGCCTCGTCGCCGCCGAGATAGATATACTTGGAGGGGAAGATGTTGGCTATTTCCTGGAAAACATTGCCCAGAAACTCATAGGTGAAGGCATTGCCGGGGCACAGCAGCTCGTTGGACACACCGCAAGTGGTGCGGACAGACACCTGGCGCTGATGGCAAGTAAGCTGGGGGAACACGCTGATGGCTGCCACCTCATGGCCAGGCATCTCGATTTCGGGTATAATCTCCACATGATACTTGGCAGCATACTCCACCAAGTCGCGCATCTGCTCCTGGGTGTAATAGCCCTTGTAGGGCATCAGCAAGTCGTCCTGTCCCCAGCGCATGGAAGCCTGCTCGGTGAGCTGGGGATATTTTTTAATCTCGATGCGCCAAGCCTGGTCGTCGACCAAATGCAGGTGGATGGCATTGAGCTTATAGCGGGCCATCTCGGGGACAAACGCCTTGAGCTCGTCTATAGGTATGAACGTACGGGCAGGGTCTACCATCAACTCGCGTACGTGAGTACGGGGCGTATCTTTGATGGTAAGTTGCGGGATGGCGTCAACACATTCCTTGTTGCCCGAGCCGCGCAGAACCTGGTCGAGAGTCATCAGTCCCCAGAACACACCGCGGGGAGTCTTACCCTTGATGCACACGCCCTTAGAGTCGACGACCATGGTGTAAGCCTCGTCATCGGCAAGTGTAGGGTCGATACCGAGCACGAGCCGTACACCGCGCTGACGGCTGTTCACTATATTGCCAATACGGTTGCTGAGCATCTCACGAGCCCGCTCTTTCTCATTGTCCAGAGCATTTGCATTGTCATCAGCAGCTGTCACCACGATGTGCCATGCTGTATGCACATTGAAGGTCTTCGCCCCCTTCTTGACACTCAGCTCCTGCGGCATGGGGATGAGACACTGCCGAGGGTCACTTACCTCGCTGGCAAGCCTCGGCTCGGCATAGAAACGGCTCCAGCCTGCCGCCTTCATATAAGCCTTCTCGCTGCCCTTGGGCACCACAAGACTCACGCTGCCCGGCGCGATGCCGTAGAAAGAAGACACCGAAGCCTTGGGCGGTGTCATTGAGTTTACCCTCACCGTCGTCAGTCCCGACAGACGCGCGAAAGCATACTCTCCTATCACTGGCGCACCCTCGATGGTCAGTACTGTCATGCTCTTGCATCCCGAGAAGGCGGCAGCGCCAATGGTATCTACCGAAGCGGGAATGGTGACAGCCTGCAGTTTGTCGCAGGCGAAGAAAGCCTGGGTTCCGATGGTTTTCAACGCCTTGGGCAGGACGATATTCTCAAGTTGGTGGCGCGAGTGGAAAGCGTTCTTGGGTATCTCGGTGCTTTGGGCATCGCCAAGGTCGATTGTACGCACTTGGAAACACAGGTCGCGCATCTGGCGATAGTCTCCCTTTGGCTCGGCCGACAGTCTGCCGGTGAGTTTCAGGCTTATAGCCATCGACTTCTGTTCCGGCTTCAGGTCGCTCATCGTCTTGACCGTCTGCGCCGACAGTGCCGCCGACGCCATTGCTGCGGCTGACATCAATAAGATTCGTTTCATTTGTTATTGGGTTTGATTAGTAGCATCCGTTGATTAACCTACTGCAATATTAATAAAAGATATTGACATATGCAAAGGTTTCGGGAGGGTTTCTCTGCTGCTATATATATAATAAGGTGTATAGAAAGAGCGAGGGCGCCACTCCCATGACAGGAGTGACGCCCTCTATACTTAATATGTATAACCCGATTACTCTGCTGTTTCGGTCTCGACAGCGCGGAAGGCTGCGAGGTCCTCTGCTTTGAAGTTCTGGATGTAAGCAGCCTTGCCCTGTACGTTCTCTTCGGCCATGCGCACATATACGTGGGCACTCTTCTTGAAGAGTTCGGGAGCGCGGCTGGCGTCCTCGATGATAAGCAGTGACATGATGATTTCAGCGGTCATGTCGTAGAGACGACGACCGAGGAAGTCGTGAACCTCCTGGTTCTGTGCGTCCTTGACAGCATTGATGGCAGCCTCATACTGCTCTACCATCTTGGCCACACGAGCCTGCAGAGGCTTCATGCAGTCGCATACCTCAGCCTCGAGCATCTCCTTCATGATGGCGAGGTAGGTGCCGTTGGTGATATAGCGGATAGCAGCCACAACCTGCAGCTGGGTGGTACCCTCGTAGATAGAGAAGATGCGGGCGTCACGGAACAAGCGCTGACACTTGTACTCCATGATGAAGCCCGAACCACCGTGGATGCTGATGGCATCGTAGGCGTTCTGGTTGGCATACTCGGAGTTCATACCCTTGGCAACGGGAGTGAACGCGTCGGCCAGACGGGTGTACTTCTTCATCTCTGCACGCTCCTCGGCGGTGAGCTTGCGCTCACGGGCGATGTCTTCGAGCGACTTGTAGATGTCTACATAGCGTGCTGTCTGATAGAGCAGCGAACGACCGGCGTCGAGCTTGGCCTTCATGCGTGACAGCATGTCATATACGGCGGGGAAGTTGACAATCTTCTGACCGAACTGGGCACGCTCCTTGGCGTAGGCAAGACCCTCGTTGTAAGCCTCCTGCTCTACACCAACCGACTGGGCGGCGATACCGAGACGGGCACCGTTCATCAGCGCCATCACATACTTGATAAGACCCATACGGGTGCTGCCGCAGAGCTCAGCCTTGGCATTCTTGTACACGAGCTCACAGGTAGGTGAACCGTGGATACCCAGCTTGTGCTCGATATGACGTACGGTGACACCACCGTCGCGCTTGTCGTAGATGAACATAGACAGACCACGACCGTCCTTGGTTCCCTCTTCCGAGCGAGCCAGCACGAGGTGGATATCAGAGTCACCATTGGTGATGAAACGCTTCACACCGTTCAGGCGCCATGTGCCGTCTTCGTCCTGAGTGGCCTTGAGCATCACGCGCTGGAGGTCTGAACCGGCATCGGGCTCGGTGAGGTCCATAGACATGGTCTCGCCGGCAGCGATACGGGGAATATACTTCTGGCGCTGCTCCTCTGAACCGAATTCATAGAGAGTGTCGATACAGCTCTGGAGGCTCCATACGTTCTGGAAGCCGGCATCGGCAGCAGAGATAACCTCTGACAACATAGAGAACACCACGTTGGGGATGTTCAGACCGTTGTAGCGACGAGGCATAGAGATGCCCCAGAGTCCGGCCTTACGTGTAGCGTCGAGGTTCTCGAAGGTCTTGCTGGCATACACCATGCGACCGTCAACGAGGTGTGGACCCTCAAGGTCTACATCCTCAGAGTTAGGCTCGATAATGTTAGCAGCCACATCACCGGTGATATCCAGGATGCGCTTGTAGTTCTCGATGGCGTCCTCGTAGTTGACGGGGGCGTCAGCAAACTGGTCTTTGTCTGCATAGTCGCGCTCCTTGAGCTCAACGATGCGCTTCATCAGAGGATGGTTCAGGTGGAACGCGATCTCTGGATGGTCTGTATAATAATTAGCCATAATCTTATATTAGCCCCACCCCGACCCTCCCCAAGGGGAGGGAGTAGAAAATGAAGGCTGTTTATTTGTTTTTTATTCTATTGTCTATCTCTCTTAGCACATTCTCGATTTCCTGGAGTACCTGTTTATTGGAAAAGCGTATTACCTCATAGCCTCTCTGCTCGAGCCATTCGCTCCGCAAACTGTCATCGGCCGCCTGGCGCGGCTCTGCATGGTAAGCGCCATCTATTTCAATTACAAGTTTCTTCTCAACACAGGCAAAATCGACAATGTAATCGCCTATGATATGCTGCCGGCGAAAATGGTAACCACAGCTTCTGGTTCTTCTCAGATAGTTCCACAGCAAGGATTCACACGGAGTCAAGTGGCGGCGGTTCTCCTTGGCAAAGGCCTTCAATATGGGATAAAGGCAGGGAGAAGCATCCTGAAATCCATAAGCTGTATCACCTTTTTTCATCAACAACACCCATCCCCCCTTTGATACCCTCCCCTTGGGGAGGGATAGGGAGGGGCTTTACTTAGAATTTTGTTTGTAATACTTGATGAGTTTGGGCACTACCTCTTCCACGTTACCCACGATGACATAGTCGGCAATCTTGTTGATGGGAGCCTCGGGGTCGTTGTTGATAGAGATGATGATGCCTGAGTCCTGCATACCGGCAATGTGCTGAATCTGACCGGAAATACCACAGGCGATATATACCTTGGGATGAACGGTGACACCGGTCTGACCAATCTGGCGGTCGTGGTCTACCCATCCGGCATCGACAGCAGCACGGCTGGCACCAACCTCACCATGCAGCTCCTTGGCCAGTTGGAAGAGCTGGTCGAAGGCTTCCTTGCTACCTACACCGTAACCACCGGCTACCACGATGGGGGCACCCTTGAGGTTGTGCTTGGCAGCCTCGACATGACGGTCGAGAACCTTGACTACGTAGGCCTCGTCAGAGACATACTTGCTCACCTCGGGATAGACAACCTCACCCTTGGCGTTGCCCTCGTAGAGAGCTTTCTGCATCACGCCAGAGCGTACGGTGGCCATCTGAGGACGGTGGTCGGGATTGACGATGGTGGCCACGATGTTACCACCAAAGGCAGGACGAATCTGATACAACAGATTGTCGTAGTGCTTGCCGCTCTTCTTGTCGTCATAGTCACCAATCTCGAGCTGGGTACAGTCGGCTGTAAGACCCGATGTGAGTGATGAGCTCACGCGGGGACCCAGGTCGCGGCCAATCACGGTTGCACCCATCAGAGCTATCTGTGGCTGCTCCTCCTTGAAGAGGTTGACCATGATATCGGTATGGGGAGCCGAGGTGTAGGGGAAGAGACCCTCACCGTCGAACACGAACAACTTGTCAACGCCGTAGGGAAGAATCTGGTCTTCCACCTGGCCCTTGACGCCTGTACCGGCAACGACAGCGTGGAGCTCCACACCCAGTTCGTTGGCCAGCTTGCGGCCTTTAGTAAGCAATTCCTGAGAAACCTCGGCAACCTGTGTGCCTTCGACTTCGCAATATACAAATACGTTGTTCATATCCTTAACCTATAATCTTTTCGTCCAACAATTCCTTTACCAGACCCTCGACGTCGGCGTCGCTCGCTGTAAGGGTCTTGCTTTCCTTGGCCTGGAACACGATGTTCTTTACAGCCTTTACCTTGGTGGGTGAGCCAGCCAGACCACACTGTCCGGGGTCACCATCGACGTCGGCTACCGACCACTGATTGAGGGTCAGATAGGGGCGCTCGTCATAGAGAGCAGACCAGGGCTCGTCGCCCTTGCGCTCCATAGGACAGGTAGCATACTTGTACTTCATCACCAGCTTGGCATTGCAGGGGCGGCAGGGAGCAGCGCTTCCGTTTACCGTTACCACTACAGGCAGAGGAGCCTCGACTGTCTCCACGCCACCGTCGATGTGACGACGGATGGTGGCCTTGCCGTCTTCTACCTTGATGATTTCCTCTGCATAGGTCACCTGGTTGAGACCCAGCTTCTGGGCTACCTGAGGACCTACCTGGGCGGTATCACCGTCGATGGCCTGACGACCTCCGATAACGATATCTACATTGCCTATCTTCTTGATGGCTGTAGCCAGTGCATAAGAGGTAGCCAGGGTATCGGCGCCGGCAAACAGACGGTCGGTAAGCAGCCATCCGGTATCGGTGCCACGATAGAGGCCCTGACGGATTATCTCGCCGGCACGGGGAGGACCCATGGTGAGCACACCTACGGTGCTGCCGGGATTCTGCTCTTTCAGACGCAGAGCCTGCTCAAGGGCGTTCAAGTCTTCGGGGTTGAAGATAGCGGGCAACGCGGCACGGTTTACAGTGCCTTCTGCGGTCATCGCGTCTTTGCCCACATTTCTTGTGTCTGGTACCTGCTTTGCAAGTACAACAATGTTCAAACTCATAAAAAATATATTTAATTATATTGATTTTAATGCAAATACGGCGCAAAATTACAAATATTTTACAGCTTATGCAAATTAAAGAGAAAAAATTTGCACAGTCTTACGCGAACTGTGCACAAAGCGCAACTTTTGTGCAGTTTTTAGACAGCATCTCGGCGATGAGAGTCCGAATCTGCGCCATCAGCGCCACGCTATATATATAATAAGGTGTAATCACGGCGATTGACACGACGACCTGGCAGCGGCGCGCGGAGGGAGCGGCGATGGGGTCGGTGCCCACACGGCTATGGGTTGAGGGAGCGGCAATGCCCTCTGCCCGCCCCACGCCCGCCTCCGCGCGGGGGCTCACCCGCGCAAATACTGCCGAGGGCCACACCATCCTCGTGGCGAAGCACGAAATAAGAATTGCGAGGCATGAAACGATGACGGCAAACCTGGATATACTCGTTTCGTGCCTTGATTTCAACTATAAGGTGGCTGCATCAATAATTACATGCCTCTGAGGAAACCTTACATCAAGCGGCGCCCTACTCTCCCCGCCCTCCACCACCGCGGTCTGGAGCACGGCAACAGCCACGATGGATGCCCAGAAGCAGGAGAAAACCGCCTAAATGGCGGTGCTGACAAGGGGTTCGCCACTTTTTGTCAGCAAGCCAATAGAAATTATAGAAAAATAATTTGCCATATCAGAATAAATGACGAAATTTGCAATAGTTATTGTCGTGTGCATAATGAATGACACACAGCGGTATCAGACAGAGACAATGTCTTACTTGAACAGAATATTATAACAAGATGTGTATACCATCTATGCCTTGCGAGATTTTCCACCGCCCCGCAAGGCTGTCATCGGGTAACAGCGGCAAACGGCTATCCATCATGCTTGCCGCCATCGTCTGCACCATCGCGTGCATGGCACAGCCGGCCTCACCCGCACATCACTACGAATTCAGAAAGTGGTTTCGCACATTGGCACAAAACCGCGTGGAGTACAACCGCTACAATGACAGCATCTTCCAGATACGCGACCACGACCAATGGACGAGATTTCTACAGGTAAGGGCAAGGAAGAACCATGAGATAAACCTGTCTAACAGGCTGATTATCGACAGCATCAACCACGCCATGACCGTCGGCGAGGTGCTCAACGACCGCAGCCTCTACAGCGAATTCATCAGAGCTTTCACCCTGGATTATCTGAGAGCCGGCAAGGCCGACCCCTTCAACACGCTCACCCTCTGCGACGCCATGCAACGCTACAGCGACCACCAGCCCGACAGCCTGCGCATGGACAACTGGCTGCACCTGTGGCGGGGAGTGGCCTATTTCCACATCTTCAGTCTCGACAACGACACCACCACGCTCCGTACGTCATACAACCACTTCAGAGCGGTGCTCGGCAAGGAGAGCGAGCGTTTTCCCGCCTACAAGCAGTGTCGCGTCACAGCCCTCTACAACCTGTCGAGCTTTGCTTGGTTCAACAGCAAGATAATGACCGTAAGACAGTTGCGCACGAACATGCGCACCATGCGCCTCATGCTCAATGACACGACCATCCACATCTCTCCGAGTATGATGGCGAGACTGAAGAACAAGGCAGAAAGGATGGACGAGCTGCTGATACGCAACGTGTATCTCTACGACAGCACCATGATGAAGAGACAGGAGGCCACATGGCTTATGACCAAACTGGTAAAGAGCTACAAGAAAAAGAAAAACATGGACGACGAGCAGTATATGAACATGCTGCTCATGCAGGTAAGGCTCCAACAAATCACCGCAAAGGAAGCTCTCGACGCCTACAAGAGCCGGTATGCCCGCAACTGGAACCTGATAAAGGGCGTAAGGCTCAACGACGAGGAGTTCGTAGACTTCATCCAGCAGTATTACTCGATACTCTACCTCAACGACATTGCCGATATCCCCTACAGAGAGAAGCGCCGTAGGGTCAAACTGCTGTGCGGACATATTGTAACGGCGTTCAGAAACCGCCACGATGACCAGCACTCCACCCAGTTTGTAAAGATGCTCAAGACACTGGTCGTCTACGAGCGCATCACGCGATACCTGAAGCCCGAAGAGAGGGTCGACTTCCTCGAAGAGCTCATCGTGACGACCGACTTGCCCACCTATGCCCACTCGGTGCACGTGGCAGAGATAGCCACGACCATCATCAGCGCCATGGTGAAGGAAGAACCGCAGCTGCTGGTAGGCTATCTGGGCTGTCAGAACGCGCGCAACGTGACCAGGCACAAGAAGCTGTTCGTGGAATACATGCGCAGGGCGGCAGAGTTTCACGACCTGGGCAAGATTATCATGGTTCCCGTGGTCAACAACGACTTCAGACCACTCACCGATATGGAGCGCAAAATTATACAGGGTCATCCGCGTCGCGGACTGCGGTTTCTGGAGCTCGACCCACGACTGGCGCCATTCCACGACGCCATTCTGGGCCACCACAAGTGGTACAACGGCAAGGGAGGTTACCCTGCAGACTTCGACAACACCCGCTCGCCTTACCGCCTGCTCATCGACATACTCACCCTGAGCGACTGCCTGCAGGCAGCCACAGAGCGCATAGGCCGCAACTACAAGAACCCGAAGACATTCAACACCGTAATCAACGAGTTCCGCCACGATGCCGGCACCCGATACAACCCCCAGGTGGTAGAGTTTATAGACCGTCATCCGGAGTTGGCTCACCGGCTAAACTGGCTGCTCACCGACGGCTGGATGGACATCTACTATATGATATACAGCAAGTATATCGACCGCCCCGTGAGCAAGTAGCGCGCCATCGGTCCGCGCCCTCGCCACGGGGATGGCCGACGGGAGAGCGGGGATGGTGATTTGTCACATAATTTTAACGGAAAAGAGACAAGGAAGAACCCGAAAATTCATACTTTTGCACTATATATAACAGGTGGCATACTCCTATCGTGCGCCACCATCCAAAAGACAACTGATATGGAAGAAAACAAAGCTCGAATTATGGTCGTCGACGATGAGCAGGACCTCTGCGAGATTCTGAAGTTCAATCTTGAGACCGAGGGGTACCAAGTAGCCACCGCATACTCGGCAGAAGAGGCGCTGGAGAAGAATCTGGCGCGCTTCGACCTGCTGCTTCTCGACGTGATGATGGGCGGCATGGATGGGTTTGCAATGGCAGAGAGGCTGAAGTCCAACCCCGAGACAGCCCACGTACCCATCATCTTCCTCACCGCCAAAACCGATGAAAACGACAAGGTCAACGGACTCAACCTGGGTGCCGACGACTATATCGCCAAGCCATTCTCCATACGCGAAGTGATGGCACGCGTAAGGGCGGTGCTCCGCCGCTCGGGCGAAAAGAGCGTCGGACAGCAGATACTGAAGTTCCGCGGGCTCGAAGTCAACCTCGACAAAAAGACCGTGAGCATCGACGGCGAAGACATCCCCTTCAGCAAGACCGAGTTTGAACTCCTGGCGCTGCTGTTGCGTGAGCGTGGCCATGTCTTCTCCCGCCAGGAACTCATCAACCGCATCTGGCCCAAAGACGTGCTGGTGCTCGACCGCACAGTCGATGTCAACATCACCCGCATGCGCAAAAAGATTAAGGACTATGCCCACCACATCGTGACAAGACTGGGTTACGGCTATTTCTTTGAAGAGTAACACTATGAGGAGACCCACGGTAGGACAGAAGTTGTTTGTAGGCGTCATCGCCGTGTTTCTGGTCTTCGCCAGCACGTTCATCGTGTATCAGCAGGCGAGGGAGAAACAGTTCAAGATAGATGCGCTCAACATCAGGCTGCAGGACTTCAACGACCGCATGGCCGACGAAATCCACGACGGTGTCATCGCCACCGAGCGTGAGTACAGCGACTATGTGCGCCGGCACCATGCACCGGGACTGAGAGTGACCCTCATCCGTCCGTCGGGCGTGGTAATCTATGACAACTGGTCCAAGCGTAAAGCCCACATTGGCAACCACGCCTCGCGCCCTGAAGTCAAGCAGGCGCTCGAGCATGGCACGGGGTCTACCGTCGAGCGCAGCAGCAACACGATGAAGGGCTACTTCTTCTACTCGGCGTCCTACTACCCCGACGACAGCCTCATCGTGCGCAGCGCTTTGCCCTACAACCACGACCTGGCCAAATCGCTCCAGGCAGACCAGCATTACCTGTGGTTTGCATTGGCTGCAATCTTCATATTGGTCATCATACTCTACCACTTCGCACACAGGCTGGGCAAGAACATATCCACGTTGCGCGCTTTTGCCATCAGAGCGGGTCACAACGAGTCGCTGGAGACCGAGGAGCTCATCAACTTCCCCAACGACGAACTGGGAGAGATAGCCGAGAAAATCATCAAGATATACAAACAGCTGCAGAGCACGCGCCGGGAGCAGGATGTGCTCAAGCGACAGCTCACCCAGAACATTGCCCACGAGCTCAAGACTCCCGTGGCAAGCATCCAGGGCTATCTGGAGACCATCCTCGACAACCCCAATGTCGACGATGCCATGCGTCAGCAGTTTCTGGAGCGCTGTTATGCCCAGAGCCAACGCCTCACGTCACTGCTGCAAGACATATCGACGCTCAACAAGATGGACGACGGCGTCCAGATGATGGACTTCACCGATGTCGACGTGGCGCAGCTCGTGGCGGGCATCGCCAAGACCACCGCCCTGCAACTGGAGCAGAAGGGAATGAAGGCAGTGGTAGACTTGCCCGAACGGCTCGTCATCCACGGCAACCAGAGTCTGCTCTACAGCATCTTCCGCAACCTCACCGACAACGCCATAGCCTATGCCGGCGAGGGCACCACCATCCAGCTGAGCGCCCACGACGAGGGCAGCCAGTGGCGGTTTGTCTTCAGCGACAACGGAGTGGGCATCGAGCCTCAGCATCTGTCACGCATATTCGAGCGCTTCTACCGAGTAGACAAGGGGCGCAGCCGGAAGATGGGCGGCACAGGGCTCGGGCTCGCCATCGTCAAGAACGCCGTGGGGCTGCACGGTGGCTCCATCACCGCCACGTGCCCCGCTGAAGGTGGAATGAGATTTGAATTTACCCTGAACAAGTAACCATACAAGAACAAACGACATGAAGACTATCACCGCAACACCCCTACAGTCGCGCGAGATAGCCCGACTCATCATGGTGGCCATGAACTACGAGTGCTGCCAGTACTTCGCCGGCGACAACCATACGCTCGACGAGTTTGAAGACATGATGACCGCTCTGGTAGAGCGCACCGACAGTCAGTACAGTCATCTCAACACGCTGGTAGCCCTCGACGGCGACGACATCGCTGGCATCTGCGTGAGCTATGATGGCGGACAGTTGCACCAATTGCGTCAGGCGTTCATCGGAGAGGCCCTCCACCGCTTTGGCCGTGACTTCTCTGCCATCGACGACGAAACCCAGGCTGGCGAACTCTATATCGACAGCATCTGTGTGAAGCCCGAATACCGCGGCAAGGGCATTGCCTCGCAGCTCATCGAGGCTACCATAGACAAGGCACGCACCCTGGGACTGCCGGCAGTAGGTTTGCTCGTAGACAAGGGCAACCCCAAGGCCGAGAAGCTCTACTCCCGCATAGGTTTTGTGCATGTTGACGACTCTGCTTGGGGCGGACACGCCATGAAGCACATGCAATACAAGCTGTAAGGCCATCCCGGCTGGCTGGGAGATGACCCCGGCGACGCTGGAGCAAAACTATACGACACAGAAGACTATCTATACGAGATGGGGGAAAACCACTGGCATTGTGCCTTTGGTTTTCCCCCATTTTCTATTGATTGCTGTCCAGACTGTGATGGACGCTGGAACGGTCCTGACTATGGGCAGGACCTGTGCGGTCATTTCTGCGCTTTTTCCCAGTCCTCCCACTCTCGCATAGCCTGTTGCCAGTCGGTCTGCTCGCCACTTTCCACTGCCTGGCGCTGGCGTTCAGCCTCATCGCGGGCACGGTCGCGGGCACGCTTGGCCTTCATGTTGGCAATAGTGGCGTCGTCGAGTATCTGAATGGCGCCACGGTCAATCGCGGCCTGCAATTCGTCTTCGCCGAAAGCGCGGCCAGGCTCGTTGAAGTCAGAGATGTTGAACTCGTAATTGACTCTGAGTTCATGTCTTACCTGCTTCTGCTGGGCGCGGTTACCTGCGTTCTTCAGTCTGAGCAGTTTAGCTATTTGAATGATTTCAGTCTGTGAGAATTTGTTTCTTCCCATGCTTCGTTCTACTTATTTCAGTTCCAGTTCTATCACCTTGTCTATCTCGGTGGGCACCTCGTTGAGCAACAGAGTGATGCCGTCGCCGCTCTTGGCCATCTTGACAGGCCTACGGGTGACGAAGTCGACAGCGCTCTTTATCTTCTTGTTGCCAGTGGGCAGGAAGAGGCCCTTGTCCTTGAGGTCGAGGATGTGCACATAGAGCTTATTGCCCTTCTGGGTGGTCACGCCCCAGTTGTGGGGAGCCACGATGCCTGCACGACAACCATAGATGGTCTCGCCGTAGGTCTTCATCCACTCACCCATTTCGGCCAGACGACTCACGGCCACCTCTGGGAGATTGCCGTCGGGCTGAGGGCCGATGTTCATGAGCAGGTTGGCGTTCTTGCCAGCAGCGCGGACGAGATACTGCACCAGTGTCTTCTTGTTCTTATAGTTCTGGTCGGTAATCTTATAACCCCACATACCATTCATGGTCTCGCAGGTCTCGAGGGGCAGACGGCTGATGTCCTGGCCAGAGAGTCCGGCGGTGTTCTCACCAGGCAGGTCGCGCTCGAAGATTTGCATATCCTCACCGTCAAAAGGAGTGACGTGGTGGTTGTTGCCGACGAGACAGGCGGGCTGCAGACCGTGGATGAGGGCATACTGCTCGGGCAGCTGCCAGTCGAAGTTGGGGTCTTCCTTGTGGTCCCACCATCCGTCAAACCAGATGGCACCAATCTTGCCATAGTTGGTAAGCAGCTCGGTCAGCTGGTTGTTCATAAACTGGTAATAGCTCTTCCAGTCGCCCTTGGCGCTGGGTCGTCCGGTACCTCTTCCGGTGCGTCCCCAGGGGTAGTCCTCGCGATACCAGTCCAGATGCGAGTAGTAGAGATGGAGGGCGATGCCCTGGCGATGACACTCGTCGGCGAGTTCCTTGAGGATGTCGCGCTTGAAGGGAGTGCCGTCTACAATATTATATTTACTGTACTTGGTCTTGAACATAGAGAAACCCTCGTGATGACGAGTGGTGAAGCAGATGTACTTGGCACCCGACGCCTTGATAGCGCTGACCCACTTGGCAGCGTCAAACTCAGCGGGGTAGAAACCTTTGGCGAGCTTCGCATACTCATGATAGTTCAGGTTCTTGTTGGTCATAGTCCACTCGCCAGTGGCAAGCATACTGTAGAGCCCCCAGTGGAGGAAGACACCAAAGCCCATGTCGCGGAATTCCTTTCTGGCCTGCAGATTGTCTGCGGTGGGTTCATACTTGGCGCTTGCCGATGTGGCAGTAAGCAGCAGTGCTGTCAGCGCGATAGCTACTCTCTTGAAGTTAGGCATTTTCATGTAATTTTTAATTATAGTTTGTGTCATTTCTGTGACTTCTCCTGTGCGCCCCACCCCGTTGCGCGGCGACGGAGCCATGCTTGCGGGCGCGGGCCAGAGGCTTGGCGGACGACCGACTGTTGCCGGCAGAGCCACGGGGCGGCTCATTCCGCCTCTCCTTACCGATGTTCTCCGGGCTACGGTTTCCTCTTCTGAGCGAGAGACATGGGGCAGGTTTGGGAATTCAAAAATACACTCTTTATCTGTAACCTGCAAGTTTTTAGGTTAAAAATCTTCCCATGGAGGAAAAAAATAGGGCAAACGCGATGTATTTCAGAAAAAAACATATACATTTGCCAAGATTTATAATCAACATCATCTAACTTGTCATGAACACAGAACAATTATCGCCTGCCAAGAAGACCATCGTGGGTGTGCAGTTTCTCTTCGTAGCCTTTGGTGCTACGGTGCTGGTACCCCTTCTTATTGGCATCAATCCCGCCACGGCACTCTTCACCGCCGGTGTGGGCACCCTTATCTTCCATGTTGTCACCAAGGGGCGCGTGCCTATCTTCCTGGGCAGCTCGTTTGCCTTTATCGCCCCTATCATAGCCGCCACCCAGCAGTGGGGACTCCCCGGAACCATAGCCGGACTCACCAGCGTGTCGCTTGTCTACTTTGTGATGAGCGCTCTGGTCAAGTGGCAGGGGCGCAAACTGCTCGACAGGCTCTTTCCGCCGGTGGTGATAGGCCCCGTCATTATCCTCATCGGCCTCTCGCTCTCGGGCAGTGCCGTCAACATGGCTAAAGACCACTGGCTGCTCGCCTTCGTATCGCTTATCACCGCCATACTGGTGCTCACGCTCTGCCGCGGACTGATGAAGTTGGTGCCCATACTCTCGGGCGTGGCAGTGGGATATATCGTGGCGGTGTGCATGGGCGAGGTCGACTTCACGGGCGTGGCCAATGCCTCATGGATAGCCATGCCGGTGGCTTTTGACACTATCACCCACTTCAGCTGGAGCCCCTTCCTCTACATGATGCCCGTAGCCATAGCGCCGGTGATAGAGCATATCGGCGATGTCTATGTGGTGAGCGCCGTGGCAGACAAGGATTTCGTCAAAGACCCTGGTCTCCACCGCACCATGCTTGGCGACGGTCTCGCCTGTCTGTGTTCCGCGTTTCTTGGAGGACCTCCCGAGACCACCTATTCGGAAGTGACAGGAGCCATGTCTATCACCAAGGTGACCAGCCCGGCCGTGATACGCATCTCTGCCCTTACCGCCATCTGCTTCTCTGTCGTGGGTAAGCTCAGCGCGCTGCTCCAGTCTATCCCCCAGGCCGTGCTGGGCGGCATCATGCTGCTGCTCTTCGGCACCATAGCCAGCGTGGGCGTGCAGAACCTGATGCAGCACCGCGTGGACATGAACGACACGCGCAACGTGATAATCATCTCCGTGATGCTCACTATGGGCCTCGGCGGCGCCGTGCTCTCCGGAGGCTCGTTTGCCATCTCGGGCATAGGTCTGTCGGCGGTCATCGGCGTGGTGCTCAATCTGGTACTGCCCAAGACCAAGGCAGAGGAAAAGTAGACCATCCTGGCACAGACCCTGACGGCCCACACCCCCTCATACACCCACCCCACCACCGCAGCGGCAAGGACTGCGGTGATGGCGGGCAGGTAGGCTAATCCTAACAATTAAAGTATATCCATCCATTAACGTTTAACTAAAAACAATGAGTACACTGACTATTGCAATCATCATCGTTTTTGTGTTCGGCTATCTGCTTATCGCGCTCGAGAGCCTGACACGTGTCAACAAGGCAGCCATAGCGCTGCTTATGTTTGTGGCGTGCTGGACGCTGTTCATGATAGACCCGGCAGCCTACATCAACGGATGCGGCTCCGACATCGCCAACCAGGTGAGCGCCGTCATCGAGCACCATCTGGGCAGCACCTCTACCACCCTGTTCTTCCTCATGGGAGCGATGACCATCGTCGAGGTGGTCGACCAGAACGGTGGCTTCAACTGGGTGCGCGGCGTGATGCAGACCCGCAGCAAGAGAGCGCTGCTATGGCGCATCAGCATCGCCACATTCTTCCTATCAGCCATACTGGACAACCTCACCACCAGCATCGTCATGGTGATGATACTGCGCAAGCTGGTCGAAGACCGCCCCACGCGCATCATCTACGCCTCGATGGTCATCATAGCCGCCAACTCGGGCGGCGCGTTCTCGCCCATAGGCGACGTGACCACCATCATGCTCTGGAACAAGGGCGTGGTGACAGCCCTCGGCGTAATCAGCGAACTGCTCATCCCCTCGCTCATCTCGATGGTGGTGCCCGCCTTTATCCTGCAGTTTACCCTCAAGGGCACGCTGGCCGAGGCTGACGACAGCACCAAGACCGAGACCGCAGAGCTCGACTTCACCGAGTCGCAGCGCCGCATCGTGTTCTATGTGGGCGTAGGCGGACTCATCTTCGTGCCCATCTTCAAAGCCATCACCCATCTGCCTCCCTTTGTGGGCATCCTGCTCGTACTGGGCACCCTGTGGACCGTCACCGAGGTCTTCTACCGCCATCTGCGCCAGCAGAGCGACCGCACCAGCATGCAGAAGCGTGTGGCTACGCTGCTCTCGCGCATCGACCTCTCTACCATACTCTTCTTCCTGGGCATCCTCATGGCTGTGGCCTGTCTCGAGCAGACCGGCGTGCTGGTAGCCTTGGGCGAGACGCTCAACGACGTATTCCAGGGCAACCACTATCTCGTCACCGGCGTGATAGGCGTACTGTCGAGCATCGTCGACAATGTGCCCCTCGTGGCAGGATGTATGGGCATGTATCCCGTGGCACCCACAGGCGACATGGCAGTCGACGGCATCTTCTGGCAGCTGCTGGCCTACTGTGCCGGAGTGGGCGGTTCGATGCTCATCATCGGTTCGGCAGCAGGCGTAGTGGTCATGGGACTCGAGCGCATCTCCTTCGGATGGTACATGCGCCGCATATCATGGATAGCCTTTGTGGGCTATATCGCCGGCATCATGGCCTATGCCCTCATCCGCACCTTCATCATGCCCGTGGCGCTCTAAGCCATCGGGGCTGGTTCCCCATACTACGGCAGCGCCTGTCAGCGCCGCCCTCATGACCCCAGCCGGGGCATCCTTGACCAAGCAGGATGCCCCGGCTGTCTGTTTGGCAGATTTGGCTGGCAGCGGCGTGGGCTGGGAGGGCATCGACAGCGGCATCGCCATCAGAGATGTCCGCGCCGGAGCCGACTCTGGCGGCGAGGAGGTCGCCTGGGCTGGCTCGTATCAATAGGCACGAGCTCACGTATCATACGTTACGAGCTCACGTGCCTTATGTCACGAACCCACGTATCATACGATACGAGCCTCGAGAGTCAACCGCGGCGGGCGCAAAGCAGCTCACTGTGAGCGCAATGGCGAATGGAGAAGAAAGTCAACACGATTGGTTCTTCCGGGGAGGCAGACCGTCTGCGCGTCGGAGCGCCCCGTGATAGCCGATAGGCTGTCATGAAAGACGGGAAGACGCACTCGCCACAGCCATCATCGGCGACGGGAAGAATAGCGGGGATGAAACGTGCGGGGAGAGCAGCCGGGGGGAAAACCTGGGGCAAAAAAAATCCAGGGGAACGGATCTTCCCCTGGATATCTCTCGTGGCGGTATGCCCGAGAGCAATGGTATGGCGTCTATGCGTTGACTTTGGCGAGATACTGGTCCATGAGCCACTGCTTCTGTTCAGGGATAGTCATGTGGCTGTTGTCCAGAAGTATGGCATCGTCGGCCTGGCGCAGTGGAGATACCTCGCGGTGGGAGTCGATGTAGTCGCGCTCCTGCACATTCTTAAGGATATCCTCGTAGTCGGCCTCCATACCCTTGGCCTTGAGCTCATCGTAACGGCGCTGGGCACGCACCTCGGCCGAGGCGGTGACAAAAATCTTGAGCTCGGCATCGGGGAAGACGGTGGTGCCTATGTCGCGGCCGTCCATCACGATGCCCTTGTCGCGGCCCATAGCCTGCTGCTGCTCGACCATGGCTGAGCGCACAAAGGCGAGCGTGGCCACGGGGCTCACATGCGAACTCACCTCTATCGAACGTATCTCGCGCTCTACCAGAGAGCCGTTGAGATAGGTGTCGGGGCGGCCTGTCTCGGCGTTGAACTTGAAGGTAATCTGTATCTGCGGCATCAGCTGCTGCAGGCGCTCGCTGTCTATGCTGCCGTCGGCACCGAAGAGTCCCGCGCGGAGGGCATAGAGGGTTACGGCACGATACATGGCGCCCGTATCGACATAGACATAACCTATCTCGCGAGCCAGGTCTTTGGCCATGGTACTCTTGCCACACGACGAGTGGCCGTCGATGGCTATCACAATTTTCTTCATATATATAATATTATAATGTATAAGCTGCATTGATGACGAGCGACGAGCTCGACACATGATACTTGCCATAGGCGACGCCTATCTTGAACCGCTCGAGTGACAGTCCGGCACCCAAGGACAGTCCGGCGCCGTGGCTGCTCTCTTCGTCGTCGCCGCTCACTATCTTCATCTCGTTGGCACGGCGCATATTGTATCCAGCGGCCACGTAGATGTTATCGGAGAGCAACACGTCGACGCCCAAGACCCAGTGGTAGATGAACTTGTAATCCCAATGGTTCATGTCGACCATCGTGGCAGAGATGCGGAAAGGCGTATGCTCGATGCGCTTGCTGGCTCCGAGCTGCACATCGATGGGCATCGACTCATAGTCGTCGTTGTAGGCTTTGAGCTGGCCTCCCAGGTTCTTGGCGACCAGCGACAGCGACCACTCCCGGTCGGCGTCGTAGTAGTTGAGCCCCAGGTCAAATCCCGCCGCAATGGAGTTGTAGTCGCCGATATACGACGTCACTATGCGGGCGGTGATGCCTCCCGCCAGGCGGTCGGTAAGCAGATAGGCAAAGGTGGCGGAGAGGGCAAGATCCTTGGCGGAGAACTCGCCAGTCTGCACGTTGCTCGCATCGGTGCGCCGCATCGTGCCATAGTTGATGTACTGCGCCCCGAAACCCAGTGACGCGCGGTCTGCCAATACCAAGGAGTAAGATGCACTGAGCATATTGGCACCCGACATGTAGTTCATATAGTTGAAACCGATGGTCTTGTCGCTCACCGATGAAAGCAGGGCGGGATTGTGGAAGGCAAGAGAGGCATCGTCGTCGGTCAGCGTGATGTTGTCGCCACCCAACGCCGCAGTATGCGCACTCACCGGCAGTCGCAGAAAGTTGTATGCTGTCTGGCTCTCCTGTGCCCGGCATGACAGAGCTAACAGTAAAAGCAGGAGAGTAAATGTACTTTTTTTCATCTATTTACCTGATTATTTCGCAAAGTTACGAGTTTTTTCAAAAAACTGAGTTAAATTTGCATATGAATTAATGCAGACGACACAAAATAATTGCCGACAATGGACAAAGCATCTCATACCAACTCTGGCGACATCGACAGCAAGCGCCTTCCGAGCTTCCTGCTGGGTGTGGTGCTTGCCCTGTCCATCCTCTACGTCGCCCTCGAGTACACCTCTATATCCCAGCCCTACCCGACCGACGACTCGCTCGACGAGATGGTGCAGGACATAGACATGCAAACTCCCGCCACCCAGCCAGACATGATGGCTGCCACCCAGCCCGACAAGCCGGTGACCACACAGGTCAAGGCGGTAGACAAGGAGGTGGACTCGCAGACCGAAGATACCAAAGACAACAGCGCCGAGGGCCCCACCTTAGTGACGGGCGGCGACGAGGCTCTCACAGACAAGGCCCATGTGAGCGAGGCCATACCCCAGACTCCTGCCGACGACAAGCCCATCCACTTCAGGGTGGTCGAGCAGATTCCACAGTTTGAGGGCGGCATGGAGGCGTTCACCAAATGGCTCACGCAAAACCTCTGCTATCCCGCCGAAGCCCAGCGGGGTGGCATACAGGGCAAGGTGGTGGTGTCGTTTATCATCAACCGCGACGGCAGCATATCCTCACCCAAGATAGAGCAGTCGGTACATCCGCTGCTGGACCGCGAGGCGATGCGCGTGGTCAAGATAATGCCCCGGTGGAAGCCCGGCAAGGAGAACGACAAGCCCTGCCGCACGCTATTCGCCATCCCCATAGTGTTCCAGTTGTAGAATCCCTAAAACAAGATAATTATGATGACAGCCGACGAAATTCTTGCCAAGTTCAATGAATTCCTTGAGCATCTGCCTTATGACAGAAAACCGTTTAGTCTTTATGAACCCGTCAAGTATGTACTCTCTCTGGGTGGCAAACGCATCCGCCCCACGCTCATGCTGCTGGCGTACAATCTCTACAAGGACGACCCTGAGTCTATCCTTATGCCCGCCTGCGCCCTGGAGACCTACCACAACTATACACTGCTCCACGACGACCTGATGGACAATGCCGACCTGCGCCGCGGTCACATGACCGTGCACCGCCGTTGGGACGCCAACACTGCCATACTCAGCGGCGACTCCATGCTGGTGCTCGCCTATCAGCGCATGGCCCAGTGCCGTCGCGACAAGCTGGCCGACGTGCTCAACCTCTTCACCGAGACGGCTCTGGAGATAGGCGAAGGTCAGCAGTATGACATGGAGTTCGAGCAGCGCAATGATGTGACAGAGGCAGAGTACATCGAAATGATACGCCTGAAGACCAGCGTGCTGCTGGCGTGCGCGCTGAAGATTGGCGCGCTGCTTGCCGACGCTCCCGAGGCCGACTGCGACAACCTCTACCGCTTCGGTGAAAAGATAGGACTGGCCTTCCAGCTGCAGGACGATTTCCTCGATGTCTATGGCGATACCAAGGTGTTTGGCAAGGCTATCGGCGGCGACATCCTCGCCGGCAAGAAGACCTTCATGCTCATCAATGCTCTCGCCCATGCCAACGACAGCCAGCGCAAGGAGCTCGAGCAGTGGCTCGCCATCAATGACAGGCCGAAGGAGAAGATTGAGGCTGTAACCAGACTGTACAACGAGATTGGCATCGATAGAATGGCTACCGAGAAGATAGCCTTCTACTTCACGGAGAGTCATCGCTATCTCGAGGCAGTAAACGTAGACGAGTCGCGCAAGATAGAACTGAGACGCTATGCCGAACGAATGATGAAACGCCAGTACTGATGACAACATTCATAGATACACATACGCATCTCGACGGCGAAGAGTTTGCCAACGACAGGCCCGAGGTCATCGCCCGGGCCAAGGCGGCAGGCGTAGGCAGCGTCTTCATTCCCGCCATCGACGTGAAGAGCGTCGCCACGGTGCTCGATGTCTGCCACCAATACCCCGGCTACGCCTATCCCATGATAGGTCTGCATCCCGAAGAGGTGCGAGAAGACTGGGCTGAGCAGCTCGACACGATGCAGACGATGCTCGACGCCGACCGCAACGGCAAGCAGGAGTTTATAGCCATCGGCGAAGTGGGCCTCGACTACTACTGGTCGCGCGAATATGAACGCGAGCAGTTGCTTGCCTTTGAGCGGCAGGTGCAATGGGCAATAGAGTATCGGCTGCCACTGATGATACACTGCCGCAAGGGGCAGAACGAGATGGTAAAGCTACTGCGCAAGTATGAGCAGGAACTGGTAGGCGGCGTATTCCACTGCTTTACCGGCAACAAGAACGAAGCCCAGGAGCTCCTCGGCTTCGAGCGGTTCAGCCTGGGTATCGGCGGAGTGCTCACCTTCAAGAGCAGCCATCTACGCGATGACCTCCCCGCCGTCGTGCCGCTCAGCCGCATCGTCCTCGAGACCGACAGCCCCTATATGGCGCCCGTCCCCCATCGCGGAAAGCGCAACGAGAGTGCCTATGTGGCCGACGTAATGCGCTGCCTGGCCGCCAGCTACGGCGTGAGCGATGACGAGGTGGCCCAACAGACCAACAGGAATGTAGAACGTATCTTCGGAATAAAATAGGGTAAATATAAAAAAACTCAAGACAAAAGCCACGATTACCAAAGTTTTTTCGTACTTTTGCACGAGCTAAGAGGAGAGATGCTCGAGTGGCTGAAGAGGCACGCCTGGAAAGCGTGTATACGCCAAAAGCGTATCGGGGGTTCGAATCCCCCTCTCTCCGCCAAAGAGTCCTGTAAGTCGAAAGACTTGCAGGACTCTTTTATTATAATCCTGCCGTGCCTTTCAAAAATTACATTTACGACCAATAGTGTAGTTTTATACATTTTCTATATCATT
>ERZ1673698.877-NODE-877-length-37426-cov-13.914506_pt1 | contig 37426 bp, 35 predicted proteins | sample MGYA00580228_ERZ1673698 | MGnify/ENA primary metagenome ERZ1673698 (study PRJEB41218, sample SAMN15661768) | gut metagenome | host: Homo sapiens | place: Canada: London | collected 2015-08-20/2019-03-30 | study: EMG produced TPA metagenomics assembly of... | reverse complement strand
CGGTCTGCGGACTGGCCGCACTCTCAGTGCTGGTCTTCCTCGCCTTGATCGTGCTGGCGTCCTTCGGAGTCATTGACGGGAAGTTCCTGCTGGAACTCCTCCGCATCATTCGCAAGTAACCCTTCGGCGTACACCCCAAAATGAAAAAGCCGTCCTGCCAGGGACGACTTCTTCGGGATGTACGGTGGCCATCAGCGTCTGCGAACGCTGTTTGTATGGCTGAAAAATTTGTCACACAGATATGCCGAGCCGACCATCTTAGGTTCGCTCTTTTTATCTATGCAAAGCATACCATAAAAATATAGAAAAGTCAATCGAAGCTCCAAGCCCCACAAACAAAAAAGCCTTCCCCGCGCACAGGGAAGGCGGCAGCCGCAGGCTGACGGAAGAGGTCTATTCAGATCTGCGGTACCAGCTCTGTCAGGTACGCCCGGAAAGCCTCGCCCAGGTCCTCTCGACGCAGGGCGAACTCGACCGTAGCCTTGAGGAAGCCGAGCTTATCGCCGAGGTCGTAGCGCGTGCCTTCGAAATCGTAGGCGTAGACCGGCTGCCGGTCGGCGAGCACCTGCAGCGCATCGGTCAGCTGGATCTCACCGCCTTTGCCCGGCAGCGTATGCGCGAGGATGTCGAAGATCGCCGGTGTAATGATGTAGCGCCCCAGCACGGCCATGCGGCTCGGCGCATCCTCGACGGCCGGCTTCTCCACCATGTCGAGCACCCGCATCGTGCGCGCATCATCCGTCGGCTCCCCTTTGATGATGCCATACGATGACACCTTCTCCTCCGGCACCGTCTGGCAGCCAAGAACGGATGACTCCGTCTCATTATAGACATCGATGAGCTGCTTCAGCGCCGGCCTTCCCTCGCCGTTGTAGACGACATCGTCGCCGAGCAGCACAGCAAACGGCTCATCCTGCACGAAAGCGCGCGCACAGAGGATGGCATCGCCAAGCCCGCGCATCTGCTGCTGACGGATGTAGTGGATCTTGATTGCCCCGATATCGCGCACCAGCTTCAGAAGCTCCGTTTTCCCCTTCTTCTCGAGCTCCATCTCCAGTGCCGGTGCCGAATCAAAGTGGTCCTCAATTGCCCGCTTCGCATGGCCGCTGATGATCAGGATCTCCTCGATTCCACTCGCCAACGCCTCCTCGACGATGTACTGAATCGTCGGCTTGTCGACAATCGGCAGCATCTCCTTCGGCGTCGCCTTCGTCGCCGGCAAAAACCTCGTGCCATATCCCGCAGCCGGAATGACCGCTTTTCGAATCTTCTGCATACAAATTCCCCCATATAAGCAAAAATCATGCTGGTATATATTCAATAGATACATTAGGTATTGGCCTCACAGTAAAATTCGCCAATTTCTCCTTTCATTCAACAAATAGCTCCCTCAGATTAATAAATTCAGAAAGAAAGCGACTCTCCCGAGCCGCTTATCCAATTCTCATAATTTAATTGTAATGCGTATGATTTTAAAAGTCAATCGAATACAATGCGCCTATCATTTCGCGTATTCCAGTACCTGTTTCTTGCTGTACATATTCTCGTAATAATGCTGATAGTCACCATCGATGATATGCTGCCACCAAGCCTTATGCTCGAGGTACCACTTGACGGTCTTCTTGATGCCGTCCTCGAACTTCGTCTCCGGCTCCCAGCCGAGCTCCGTGTGGATCTTCGTCGGGTCGATGGCGTAACGGCGGTCGTGGCCCTTGCGGTCGGTGACGTACTCGATGAGGTCTTCGGAGTTGCCGAGCTCCTTGAGGATGGTCTTGACGACGTCGATGTTGGCGCGCTCATTGTGGCCGCCGATGTTGTAGACCTCGCCGACGCGGCCCTTCTGCAGAATCAGGTCGATGGCATGGCAGTGGTCCTCGACGTAGAGCCAGTCGCGGACGTTCTTGCCGTCGCCGTAGACCGGCAGCTTCTTGTCGGACAGCGCGTTGATGATCATCAGCGGGATGAGCTTCTCCGGGAAGTGGTACGGGCCGTAGTTGTTCGAGCAGCGCGAGATCGTCGTCGGGATCTTGTAGGTGCGATGGTAGGCCATGACGAGCAGGTCAGCACCGGCCTTCGAAGCCGAATACGGGCTCGACGTCTTGAGGTTCGTCTCTTCCGTGAAAAAGAGATCCGGGCGGTCGAGCGGCAGGTCGCCGTAGACCTCGTCCGTCGAGACCTGGTGGTAGCGGTCGATGCCGTACTTGCGGCAGGCGTCGAGCAGTACGCTCGTGCCGATGACGTTCGTCTGCAGGAAAATCTCCGGATTCTCGATGGAGCGGTCGACATGCGACTCCGCCGCGAAGTTGACGACGATGTCCGGCTTCTCCTGCTCAAAGATGCGGTAGACCGCACGGCGGTCTGCGATGTCCGTACGGATGAACTTGAAGTTCTTCTTCTCCATCGCCCCTTCAAGCGTCTCGAGGTTGCCCGCGTACGTCAGCTTGTCGACGCAGATGATGCGGTCGCTCGGATGCTTCTTGAGCATGTAGTAGATGAAGTTCGAGCCAATGAAGCCGGCACCGCCGGTCACGATAATTGTCATAAAAATTCACTCCTCAATTATATATTTATTCTCCAACGATTTTCTTCCCCATCGTCCGTAGATTCAAGATCATTCGATTGGTATGCGCCTCTATAGTATCGCTGTTCTTATAGATCCAGTTCATCACAGGAGGCTCCAGATAGCGGATGCGCAAGTAATCAAGTGCACTGCATACAATAAAGACAAGCGGTGCCCAGATCATTGCATGAAGAATCAATGCGGATGTCGAAGCATGGAGCATCGACGGTACGTCAGCAAGGTGCTTCCACAGAAGTGTACGCATTGCATCGCTATGTGCATGGATGAGCAAGACGCCGAATGTTGTCTTTGCTACAACATTGATAAAGTGACTATGCTTCATCGGCAAATTCTTAAAGAGCAAGAATACACCAATGCTAACAAAGAAAGCCAGGATTTTGCTTGAATCAATCATAAAATAATAAGAAAATCCCCAATCTTTATGCAAGCGCATGCCAATAGCATCCAACACTGCAATGCTGATAAAAGACAATGCTACAAAAAGCAAAAGCCACTTGACAGAAAAAGATAGGCGTTTCGACCATGCACCGGCATACAGTCGTAAATAAGCACCGACAAAATAGATATTCATGTACCAGGTTATCTCATTGAATGCATGACTCTTAAAGAAGGTAACAGTAACGGTGTTCACAACGAATAGCAGAACAAGTAAGCGCTCCACCCCCCCCTTATTCTTGATAGAGTCAAGTAATTTATTCAAGTAGGGAACAAAGAGGTAGAATAGCATAAAAGATGAAACAAAGCTATTCCCCGCACCGTAGAATAAGGCAAAAATAGTTTTGAACATTTCTTTTGGTGCTAATGTCGCATATCCAAGAACAATTAGGATAGCATAGAGTACAAATTGATAGAATAAAATTTGTAAGAGCAGCTTCATGTACTTCTGCCAAGTGAGTGATGAAGTACACAAGAAGAATCCACTTACCATGACATAGGCATTGATTGCCATCTTTCCCCACATGCCCCAGTATTGCAGGAAAACAACATTTACCGACAGATCACTGAGGTTCACACCATCCATAATACCAGAATTCACAACATAATGATGCATGATGATGATGACCATCAATACGATACGCATCAACTCAATATTCGATGAACGAATTTTCTTCTTTGGTATACACTGCTCTCCCAATGCCATCTCCCTCTCATCACAAAAACATAACCCCATTAAAAATAAGCAGAAAAAATCTAGGAGAATATCTCCTAGATTTTCTATGCAGATTTACTTCTTCAAGCTCAACACGATATCACAGATCCGATCGACATCCTCAACACTCAGATCTGCATAGAGCGGCAGCGTCAGGACGTGGCGGCTCATATGCAGGGCGACTGGCGTCTCGTTGACGTCGAACATGTTGTGGAAGCATTCGAACGTATTCGTCAGCGGGTAGAAGTACTTGCGTGCGCCGATGTCGTGTGCAGCCAGGGCCTCCATGACCTCATTGCGCGTTGCGCCGAAGAGCTTTTCGTCAAAGATCACCGGGAAGTACGCATAGTTCGGCTTGACATCCTTCTGGATGGGGTTGAGCTGCAGGCCATCGACATCGCCGAGGCGTTCGCGATAGCGCGCCACTGCCTTGCCGCGTTTCGCAATCTCTTCATCGACATGACGCAGATTGCAGATGCCCATCGCCGCGCAGAACTCATTCATCTTCGCATTGGCACCGACAGCATCCACCTTCTCCGGGCCACGGATGCCAAAGTTCTTCAGGCCGTAGAGCTTCTCACCAAACTCCTTATCGCGGAAGCAGGCTGCACCACCCTCGATCGAGTGGAATACCTTCGTCGCATGGAAGCTGAAGCAAGAGACATCACCAAAAGCAGCCGTGCTCTTGCCCTTGTACTTAACACCAAACGTATGTGCCGCATCATAGATGACCTTCAGCTCATACTTGTTGGCAATCCGCTCAATCTCCTCGACATTGCAGACATTGCCATAGACATGCACTGGCATGATGGCACACGTGCGATCCGTGATCAGCGACTCGAGTTTATCCACGTCCATCGTGAAGTCCTGCGGATTGATATCACAGAAGACCGGCGTCAGGCCATTGCGGACAATCGCATGCGTCGTCGAAGCAAACGTGAACGGCGTCGTGATGACCTCCCCCTGCAGATTCATCGCCTGCAGAGAGAGCTCCAACGCCATATGGCCATTCGTGAACAGATCGATGTTCTCCACACCAAGATACTCACGCAGACCTGCCTGCAGTTCCTTGTGCTTCACACCCATATTCGTCAGCCAACGGCTGTCCCAGATGTCCTTGATTTCATTCACATACTCATCCATCGGCGGCATCGACGACCGCGTTACTAAGATTTTTGACATAACGGTTCCTCCTAAATCAAACTTCATCTTGATATAAGCGATTTGCATCCATTTCTCGCTTGAAATCCTGTAACATAGAAATATAATCGTACTGAGGAGCATATCCTAGTTCTAATCTTGCAGGGGTAATATCCATGATATACTGAGGAGCATTTGGCATATCAGGCCGCAGTTCAATCTTATTGTCATGCCCAAATACCTGTACAATCCCCTTGATCTGATCGATAAGTGTTGTGCCAACACCCGTCCCTACATTATAATAGCCATGAGGACGATTCACGCAGAGAGCTTTCGATAGCATTTGGCAAAAGTCTTTCACATAAACCATATCTTTTACACGGTATGGATCTCCCCATACTTGCATGACATCTCCATTTCTAGCCATGTCAATCAAGCGACGATAGCCAATCTGTCGTTCCTTTCCGTCGACATAAAACTTATCTTGTTTTGAATATAAGTATATTGTCGGTAAACGAAAAACGAAGTTCTTGATACCATATAACTGATGATAATTTTCAAGCAAATCAACTGCAAAATTTTTAGTCATCACATAGACAGTATGGTCTGTATCAAACTGAAATTTTCTCGGCATATTAGCAGTGAGAAGTACATCTTTCTCGCCATAATCTTTTATATCGCCAAAACTCTGCATAAAGAGGAAGCGGTCTGCATGAGCATCACGAGCATAGTCTAAAATATTCATTGTTCCTGTTATATTAACATCAATATAACGCTGTGGATAATACCCCTTCATCCTCGCTGGCATTAATCCTGCAAAATCGACTACAGCAAAGATATCTTTCGGTAAATGATTGAACTCCCTTTTTTGTGTGATGTCAATCGAATAGTATTGTACAGAAGGGCAATCTTTAAAGATTGAAAAACTTTTTCGATGTCCTACTGCTATGATTTGATATTCTGCTTTCTGCATTAAAAGGTAATCAATGAAGTACCGCCCAACATCTCCCGATGCACCAAACACTACTAGTTTTTTCATACTGTTCCTCCTGTTTAATATTTAACAGCAGGAACAGCATGAGTCTCTTTCAATCTGCTTATGCTTTTGGTAAGCGCAATTCAGCAAAACGATTTAATGCCATTTCCTGCTTATAGTCTTCTAATAATTTCTCGATAGTATAAACAGGTTCATAGCCGAGTTCTTGTTTCGCTTTACTGATGTCCATTAAAAAGCCACCACTATTTTTCTTCTCAGGACGATAGATGATTTTAGAAGGGTGTCCTTGAGGAGAAAACACTTTTATAATCGCTTCAAATTTATGCTGCAAAGTAACAGGCATTCCCGTTCCAACATTGTACAATCCACCATTTAAATCAGATTGTATTGCTTTGCAGAACATCTGGCTGCAATCATAGACATGCACCATATCAGTAGCATAATCTGGATCTCCCCACAATTCAAGTGGTTCTCCTTTAGAAGCTGCGTCAATAAACCGATAAATCGGTCGGAGTGTCTTCTGTCCATTTGGATAATAATAATGAAAAGGGCTGTACGCATAAATTGTAGGAAAGCGGAACACAAATCCTTTTAGTCCATATTCTGCCTGGTAATGTTTCATTAATTCAATAGCAGAAATTTTAGAGATAACATACACCGCATGATCACCTTTATAGCTGAAGTTCAGCGGCAAGTCATCTTTTAAGATTGCACCATTTTTCTCATAAAGCGAAATATCAAAAACAGTAGTAGAAAAAAGAATACGATCAGCATGAACCTTACGACAATACTCTAAGATATGGTAAGTTCCCATGATATTCGTCTGTAAATATCGATCCGAATGATACTCCTTCATATAGGAAGGAATCACTGCTGCTAAATCAACGACTGCAAAAACATCCTCTTGCGGCAATTTCTGAAAGTCGTCTTCATTCGTGATATCTACACTGACGTACGGTACACCAAAAGAATCAAATACTTTCGTCTCACGTCGTCCTGATGCAACAACTTGATATTCTGTACCACGGAAATAATCAGCCATATATTTGACCATATAAGAACCGACGTTACCTGTTGCACCAAATAGAATAATTTTTTTCATTGGACACTTACCTCACTTTACAGTCTCATAGATCTTCTCGAGAATATAATCCATATCCTCAACATCATATCGTTGATCACAAGGCAACGGTATGATATTCTCCGCTAACTGATACGCCATTTTGTCTGTACCTGTCCTAGATAGCGTATCCGGCCAAAGGCAAGGAACATAGATCTTAGACTGCTGAAGTATTTTTCTAAGCTGTCCCCCCCCCGATGGACGAATTAACCATTAGAGGATACATAAATGCACCATAAGGAACCTGAACCTTCATCTTATTGATGCGTTTCAGGTGGCTGTGCAAATAAGCTGCATTATGTTGTCTTTTCCTTGCTGCTGCATCATAATCAATAGCACGCAATAAATTATGGGTCAACTTCGACATCATTTGTATTGGTTTATCTGAAAAAATCTCGTTGTTTTGCGAAGCCTCTTGATAATAGGTAGAGGCATCCTCATCATAACGCCCAAGCACAAACAGCATCCGCTTGGCCGAAACATCTACTTCGTAGCCTTCTATCGCAGCATCTGTATACAGATAGCCTCCATCTGCAACACCAAAAAACTTACGACAAGAATACGTCGTATCAACGTGTGGTAATGGAGCTTGGAAAAAAGCTTGTGTGTTATCAATAATAACACGCGTATATTTTCTTGCATAAGCAGTCAGAATCTCGTTCGTAAACTGACCATAGTAATTAACAATGAGCAGTGCATCTTCTGGAGCTAGAGGCGAAGAGAATACTGGCTGAAAATTTGCATCTACAGAGTAATATCGTACTTTAGCCCCGCCTTTTCTTATGCCATCGGCCATAGAATCACAAGAAAAGTCTGGTAGATAGACATTTTTATACTGACGAGCTTTAACTAGCGCAGCCAGAGCATTTCTGCCAGAATCAAAGGCGTAAGCACCCATATGATATTCTTTTCCATGAAATGTCTCCATCTCGAAATATCCGCCTATCTCATGCATAAAGCCTTTATCTCCCTCATGATTCCAATTCAATCTTTACTAGATTATTCAAATCCTTCAGTGTAGCAACTAATTCCTCGTGCGTGGAACAATGCAATACTAAGGTTCCCAAAGATTCATTTGCACCAGTGAAAGGTTCTACTTTATCACCAGGATTAACCCATACATCTTTTTCTGCAATCTTATCTTGAAGCGACTCATCATACTGAATCCCCTTAAAGATTCCCTCTTGTTCACTATGAAGTATAGCAATTCACCAATGACCGTGATATTCGGGCATAGTAAGAGGATCAATTGATAGCCCCAATGCTCCTTGCACACTAGCACGAATGATATCCTGTCCTGTAGCATATCGGAGTATCTCCGCCAAGCGATTACCACCTGCACGTGGAGATACCTCCATGATATATGCTTTTCCGTCTTTTCCTAAACGTGTCTCAATATTATAGATAGATGTCCCCATATGGAGTAAAGTCAATAATCTTTGGATTTCATCATGTAGCTCGTTTTGAAACTTGCTTGGCATAGTAGAAGGCCAGCAATAAGCCGCTGGCGTATATTCATTTGCAGCCTGCGTGTCAAACCACTGATCATCCAAAGAAAAAAAGACTAACTTTCCGTTGACCGAAAAGCTGTCTGTATCCGTTGAAAAGCCATCTTTTTCAATGAATTGTTCTACGATACATTCATGACCAATGGAATGATTTAACGCATAGGATACAGCAGCTTCCAAGTCTTGTTCCCTATCCACTCGACTGACACCTTTACTTCCTGCGGAATCCGTTGGTTTAACAATGACAGGATATTCAATATCCGCCAACGACTGTTTTACCTCATTCCAATCACGGAAAGCCTTCATTTTAGGAACATTGAACCCATGTTCCTGTAAGAAGTGACGGAATTTCCCTTTGTTCTGCAGTATAGCCACAGACTCATATGGATTGTTCCCAGGGAGATGCATTTTCTCAGCTACATAAGCAGCTGTAGCAACGCCAGGATCGGTTGCATAAGACATGATACCATCGATATTCAGTTTTTGAGCCAACTCTAGGACGGCTTCTTTATCGATAATGCTAACATTATGATACTCATCAGCAAATTGATGTGCATAGTTATGTGGTAAATAGTCACAAGTAATAACATATATACCCAAATCATGCGCAGCTTTTATTGCTGGCAACAAGTAACGTGAACCACCTAAGAGCAACAGTTTCTTTTTAGTATTCATGGTATTTTGCGTCCTTTCCGGACTCAGAATCAGCGCTGGAACACCTCCCCCGTCTCGTTCTTACACAAAACGCGAGCAGGATTGCCAACCATGATTGAGTCACAGTCCACATCGTGCAATACCACAGCCCCCATGCCAATGATGGCACGAGCACCGATTGTCAGTTCCTCACGGACGACGGCTCCCAGACCGAAGTAGCATTCTTCTCCAATCTGGAGCTTTCCTCCTAATGCAACATTTGCGGAGAAAACCGAATTTGCACCGACATGGACATCATGTGAAATATGTACATACGGCTGGATTAACGTATTTTCTCCTACAACAGCATCACTGGAAACTGTCGCATAAGAGAGGATCGAAATCCCCCCCCCAGTGAACATTGCAGAAGGTGCAATGATGGCAGACGGATCAATCAGGTTCGTCAAAGAAATCCCTGCCTGCCGTAATACTTCTGCCATCTTCTTGCGATTCTTCGGGGTACCATTAGCCACTACGGCTTCTACCGGCTCTTGCATCTTCTGAACCTCAGCAAGACGCTGAACACGACTCGAGTAAAATTGACGTTCTTGACGAATGTCATCGATAAAGAAGATATCTGTCCATCGATGATCTCGTTTATTGACACGCAGAGCAACATCATATAATTTTTTTCCCAAGCTGCCAGCACCATATATTGCTAATTGCATTCGTCCACCTTCCTTTCTTCTATATCTCCCATACAATCTGCATCAACCAAGTTTTCGCGCTACGATTGGCTTGATGACCTGGAACAGGTACAGCAGCGAATCGATGCGGAACAGGTACGACAAAGCGAGATACGTCACAGCTCCGACGATGACCTGAAGAGTGATGACGAGTGCCAAGTGTATCGGCAGTTGCATCATGCCGATGCCGTATGCTGCAGCCCCTGATACCACCGCCAGCACGATGCTCGGCAACAAGTCGCGCAACTGATGTAGATACCCGTACCCCAGCAACTTGCGATTCGGCCACGAGTTGATGATCTGGCTTAGCACACCGGTCAAAAGCATACCATATGCCATAGCCATGACACCGTACTGCATCGTGAAGAACAGGACGCTGAGGCCTACCACTTTCTTGATGATTTCCAGCTTCAGGAAGATATCACTGCGTCCCAGTGCATTGATGGCATTTAGGTTTGCCGTATGCACCGGCCAGAACATGTAGTTGATACAGAAGATGCAAAGAAACGGCACACAAGGCAGCCACTTCTCGGTCAAGACCAGCGTCACAACATTCGTCGAAGAAAATGCTAGGACCATCATCATCGGTGCCATGATGAAGATACTCGTCTTGATAGCCCGCCGCGTCATATCCCGCACCCGCTCACGATGATCCTGCTCACTCGCCATTGTTGGGAGCAGAATGCTGTCAATCGAGGCGTTGATGTTGGTGACGATGACCTGTGGAAATTTTTGACCTTGATTGAAGAAAGCCAAGCTGGAAGGAGAATATATCTTACCGATGACCAACTGCCAAAGCTGATCATAAGCATTTGATATCAACATTGCCACCAACAATTTCGAACCAAAAGAAAACAATTCCTTCAAGCGAGAAAAGGAATACGAAAAAATAGGCCGCCAAGGAACAGTCCACCATAAAACAATTGTAGCAATCAATCCATTCGACAGCTGTTGAGCCACTAATGCCCACATACCAAAACCAGCATACGCCATGCTGATACCAATTACAGCAGAAAGAACAGACGCCGTTAATGTCGAATAAAAGAATCGCTTAAATATCATATGCTTAGAGACATATGACTGCTGTACATTACGCAACCCATTAATCAGCAAAACTAAGCTGAGTACACGTATCAACCCCACTAAATCTGGCATTGAATAAAAAATTGCAATCAAGGGAGCCAGCAGATACATTATTATATACAAGCCTACCGCAAGAAAGATATTTGTATAAAAGACAGTAGAAAAATCTAAGTCATCGGGATCTTTTTTTTGTATCAACGCCGTTCCCAAGCCACTATCTGCAAAAACTTGTAAGATAGAAATAAAGACCATACACAAAGCAATGATACCATAATCTGCTGGCATCAACAATCGTGCTAAGATGATTGAAACGATGAAGGAAATTAATTGTGATCCTGTTCGTTCCATAAATTTCCATATAAAATTAACAATTACCTGATTTGTTGAAATCATATATGCGTATTACTCCGGCTTACGACAAATGAAAACATTTCTTACAGAGATTAATAAAACTTATAGTGTTCTCAAGATTAGATGATAGCATCCGATCAATCCTGTCAGCAACTTTCTCCTGTGTTTGAATAGCATACTCTATCTCTTCACGATTTTCGCCATAAGCTACTCCGCAACTATGATCATCTTTTTTTAGATAATCTTTTCTGGTTTTTCCAGGTTCGGGGACAACAATAGAAAGGCAACCACATAGTGCTGCGATTGATGCATAAAAAGTCTGCGTATCATATAAATAGCACTTTTCACATTTATTGAGGATACGAACTTTTTCGGTTTCTGGAAGAAGATCCAGAACAGGCCCATCAAAATGCTTCGGCAAATCTGTACGCTTACTTCCTTTGCGGATAAAATAACAGACACCATTTCGTTCTCCGTAGTTTGTTCTCTTATATAGTTCTCTATCAAAGCTAAATATCTTCAATAAATTTCCATCTGGATTTAATTGCGAATCATTAAACTGTTCACGATATGCAACAAATAAATCCGTATCAGAATACCATGTGCTATCATTGGGAAATCGATTATGATATAGCAACCATCTTACCACATGCTTGGCATGCAAAGGATTACCACGCAGAATCTCCGGATAAATGACGACTGTATCATCATCCACTACAGGAAGATATTTCTTTCTGCATCCTCGCACCGGAAGATATGCATACCCCTGATAATGACGTTTGGTAAAGTTGGATTTTGGAAATAATTTTACTAAAGAATATTTAATCGACTCTTTTGCATCATATTTCAACTGTTTATAGTAAAACTCAGTTCGGTTATCCGATACTCCACCAATATTAAAAACAGCCGCATCATACCCTTGTTCTTGTAAAGTCTTAGCAAGCTTATACAATACAATAGGACCGCCACCGGTTTGTTTAGGAGAAACAATAACAAATTTCATAAATCATATTGACAGGAACATAAATAACATCAAGTTATACTCCTGCCACTCCTTTCGTATATCAATCCCTTACAGCTATACATCATATATAATCTGGATAATATAATTTCTTATATGTTCTCGATGCATACTGATCTGTCATACCACCGATATGATCTGCAATTAGGCGAATAAAAAGACTATCTTTCTGCATTTCTTCTATCACCTTATTATTCAACAAATCGCGGTTAAAATCCTTGATATCAGAAGATAACCGGAAATAGCGTCCCAGGACATAATCAGGCAGTTCACGAGGATGCTGATAAAATGCCTTGAACATCTGGCGGATGAAGTACTCTGACTTCGAATCCGAGATACTGATTTCTTCCGAACGGATGATTTTATTGTTCACCCAGGTCTGTAGGTCAGTCCTTTTCTTATCAACTGCATCTGAAAAAGTGATACAGTTCTCCCTAAACAGATAATCCCCATCTTTTTTACTGGCCTTCTCGATGTATGAATCTATCTTTTTCCTGGAAGTCTCATCGACATCTGAGATCAAGAAACCCACGAGATGCTTGATGATGAAGGAGCGCGTCTCATAAGCTGGGGCATCACTCTGTCTATTTGGTTCGATACCATATCGATCCATACAGTCCTTCACCAAAGGCTGCTTGAGCAGCTCATTGAAGCCAATAATGCCGCTTCGTACACCATCTTCTAAGTCATGTGTACATTGTGCAATCTCATCTGCTATCGCTACGGTCTGACCCTCTAAGGTGATAGATGGTTTATCTAAATCAATATCCGACAAATCCAGATTTGAGCCATATTGATACGGCTTTTTTGTCTTCTTTTTTATGCATTTCGTATGCTTCAGGATGCCCTCTCGCGTTGCAAAGGTCAAGTTGATGCCCATATACTCCTCACAACGAGATTCCAGCGTATCGACAACACGAAGTGACTGAAAATTATGCTTAAAATCCTCATGAATGATACAGATCTTTTTATCGCGCAAATCAATGCCATCCATCAGAATTTTCCCTAACGTCCGCTCTCCGATATGACCAAATGGCGTATGGCCCACATCATGTCCCAAGGCAATTGCTTCGACCAGTTCATCGTTGAGGCCCAAGTCCTTGCCGATTGAGCGGGCAATCTGAGAGACCTCCAGCGTATGCGTCAGGCGATTCCTGTAATGGTCCCCCTTATTTGCATTGAAAATCTGCGTCTTGTGCATCATTCTGCGGAATGCACGAGAATGCAGAATCCGATCACGATCACGCTGAAACGGATCTCGATGGATGGTTCCCACTGGATCATCTTTCTCCTGGTGCAATCTACGCTTCAAGAATTCCGAATCATTTCGCGCTGCATATTCTTTCATGACTACCCTTCCCCTTAGGATTAAACTATACCAGCATCTTCCCTCTAATGCCGGATTTATCTCTTAGATGCTAAAACGCTATGTCACCATTATACCTCAAATGCCTGTCTGTTACAACAGGTTGAGGTGGGATTGGCAGTGGGTCTCGGCTGCGGATTGCTCTGTGGATATATTTGTGGATAATATGTGTATAACTATAGGGCAGCTGTGGATAAAGTCAGCTACTGCCCCGCTCTATGTGTCGGGCTGCGGCCGCGCTGTGCTCAGTTTTGTGCGATCTGTGACCTTGTGGATAGTCGCTTTCCGTTGGCGCTGCTGGCTTCGCGGGCTCTCTAAGACGTAGCTCTAGCGAAGCGAAAGAAAAAAGTAACGTAGAGGCGCCCCCTTTTCTGTGCTGGCTGTGCGTCTGAAGTCTGACGAGGCGGTGCATCTAGGCTGCAGATTCTGGCTTGTTGTTGGCATTTATTCTCATTTAGACTCATTTCATGCTCGTTTTCATCTGCTTTTTCGAAGTGTCAAAAAATTTTCTTTTGAGCGCAAAAAGCTAGTATTTTCAAGGGTTGACACTCATTTGACACATCGTGTCCTCGGTTCGCAGGCATTTTTACGCTTGACACGGAGCAGCCCGGTACCGTATACTAAGCTTGTCAGCAGCGATGCGACGCACACTCTTTTGCACGACCAACAAACAAGACGGAATTCGGGCTTGCTTGTCTCGCACGGCAGATCAGCGGTCCGACGATCCTCTCGGTCTGTGATGCCTTGGAGATGAGCGAGCCCGTTTTGCTGTTGACGGCCGCATCATGAAGCGATTTGATGAAAGGGGTGTTTTCTATGGCCAAGGAAGCGATGACGGGCTTCATCACGGAGTTCCGCTACTTCCACCAGATGATGCCGGTCCGGCCGTTGTCGGCGAGCGCACAGGCACTCTGGCAGTATCTCTTCTACCGCGCGAACGCAGCGTACTGGCAATTTCCCTTGCATTTGCAGCTCAATGAGCTGGCGGGGGCCCTGCGGCTCTCGCGCTCGTCGGTGCAGCGCGCCCGTGCGGAGCTCGCAGAGCAGGGGTATCTGCTCTACGAGCAGGAGCCGGGCAGCCGCTCGGTCAAGTACTACCTCATCAGCAATGTGCGCCCGCACATGCTGATGACGCCAGAGGAAATGCTCGCTGGCTCGAAATCGTATCAGGCTTTCAATGTAGCAGAGACGCAGGTCCGAGAGGAGGATACTCATGTTTGCAACGAATCATGCACAAGGGCTGTATCGGGGAATTGAGAAGTACGGCGGCGGGTCGATCCGCGAGCTGACGCTGCGCCGCGAGGCCGGCGGGATCTCGCACGGGACGTTCGTCGCGGCGCGCCAGGAGCTCTGCGAACTCGGGCTCATCGCCATCGAGCGCATCGCGCGCAAGCCGCACTACGAGCTCATCAATCCGGTACTGGCCGAGGTCATCCTCGCCAGGTCGAAGGCCATCTACGAGGCCGGGCCAGAAGCCGTCTGGAGCGCCAAGCAGGCGGCGAAGAAGTCAAGGCTGGCGAGGGAATCTGCAAAATCAGATAATGGTACGGACAAATCTGGTAATCCGTCTGAATCTGCCTCATAGCTTCTATTATAATAGGAAGGAAAGTGGATGGAATGAGCAAGTCCATCCTCATTCCTCAGTCCAACTCATGCGAAAGGAGAGCAATATGCGTATCTTTATCAATCCGGGCCATGCGCTCGGCGGCCGGCCGGACCCCGGCGCGGTCAATCTCGAACACGATATCACGGAAGCCGAGGTCAATGCGCGCATCGCGCAGAACTGCTGCATCGCGCTCGAGCGCTACGGCCACTCGACGAAGACGGTGCAGAGCCACAACCTGCGCGGCGAGGCGCCCGCCTACCCGAATGTCACGGCGCTCGCCAACAACTGGCCGGCCGATGTCTTCCTCTCGATCCACGCCAATGCCGGCGGCGGCCGCGGCTGCGAGACGTATGCATTCAGCGAGTGTTCATGGGGCCACGGCCTCGCGACCATCGTGCAGGCATCCGTGCACCGGGCCGTCAGCCGCCTCGACAAGAGCTTCCCCGACCGCGGCGTCAAGGTCAACCCCGACTTCACCGTGCTGAGGCGCACGGCCATGCCCGCCATCCTCGTCGAGACCGCCTTCCTCGACAACGACGAGGATATCCGGCTGCTGCTCGACTACCCCGCCGTCTTCGGCCAGGCCATCGCGAGCGGCATCGACCAGTTCCTCCGGGCACATATCACGCCCGAGGGAGAGTTGATCTACGAAGAGGATGAGCCCGCTCCAATGCTCTGGCGATATGTACCAGCACATATATAATAGGAAGTTTTTGTCCAGAATGTGTCAACTTAAGTGTCAAAATCTTCTTTTAAAAATCACTTGCTTTTGACATGTCAATCCCGTACAATAAAATCAAGGCAAGGGAATAACACCTAAGCCAACAGACAGCCCGCCGGGCCTCGCGGCTGTCTCTGAGGCCACCTCTATCCCATTCATTTCTGCCATCGAAAGGAGAATCATCATGGCTACGCAGCGCACGAACATCACGACGTCCCTCAAAATCAAGGTGGAGAACGGCACGACGAACACGGGTACGGTCAAGTACGCGACGCGCACGTTCAGCTCCATCAACCCGGCCATCAGCGACGAGGATCTGCTCGCCGTCGGCCAGGGCCTCGGCGCCCTGCAGTCGCACGATGTCGGCGACATCCAGCGCCTCGAGAACGCGACGATGATTACGGGCTAAGCCCCCATCCCCTCTGCCTCTAGACCACGAAAGGAGTCCTCACCATGAAACGCACGCTTGAAATCGAATTCCTGCTCGACAACGCTAAGACGAAGACCATCTCCCTGCTCGACCCGAAGGATGACATCTCGGATGCTGCCGTCAAAGCCTGGGCCGATAACGTCGTCGCCAAGAAAGCCTTCCTCGTAGGCGGCGCCTTCCCCGTCGCCTACAAGGGCGCGAACGTCCGCACCGTCGAGGTCGAAGAGCTCGCCTAAGCCCAGACTAAGCCCAGGCAGCCGATGCGTCATCCCTCCGCGCATCGACTGCCTCTTACCAGCCATCCCCCAACAAGCAAAGTGACAAGGTGATTCCCATGGAACAGAACCTCCTCACCGCAATCTCCAGCGTCGGCTTCCCCATCGTCGTGACGCTCTATCTGCTGACCAGCTTCCAAAGGTCCATGGACCGCTTCACCGACCAGCTCAGCGAGCTCGTCAAAGAGCTCCAGCAGCAGCGCCATCTACTTCACTAGCCGATGAACAAGAACTCCCCACAGCCAAAAGCTGCGGGGAGTTCTTTTGTTAGAGGCTCAGCAGATACTTGCCGTAGTCATTCTTTCGAAGCGGCTTGGCGAGCTCGTGGACCTGCTCTCTCGTGATGTAGCCCATGCGGTAGGCAATCTCTTCGAGGCAGGCAATCTTGAGGCCTTGGCGGGCCTGGATGGTCTGGACGAAGGATGCAGCCTGCAGCAGGGAGTCGTGCGTGCCGGTATCGAGCCAGGCGTAGCCGCGGCGCATGGTCTCGACGTGGAGCTTGTGGCGCGCGAGGTAGGCCTTGTTGACGTCGGTGATCTCGAGCTCACCGCGGGCAGACGGCTTTATTGTCTTCGCGATATCGACGATGTCCTTGTCGTAGAAATAGAGGCCAGTCACGGCGAAATTCGACTTTGGCTCGGCTGGCTTTTCCTCGAGGCTCACGGCCTCGCCCTGCTCGTCAAACTCGACGACGCCGTAGCGCTCGGGATCGCTGACGTAGTAGGCAAAGACCGTCGCGCCGTCCGGCTGCGCAGCCGCGCGCTGCATCATCACAGCAAGGTCGGAGCCGTAGAAGATGTTGTCGCCCAAGACGAGCGCACAGCCCTCGCCCGCGAGGAACTCCTCGCCAATCAGGAACGCCTGCGCGAGCCCCTTCGGCTCGGGCTGCACGGCGTACGAGATGGAGATGCCCCACTGCGAGCCATCGCCGAGCAGGCGCTGGAAATTCGCATTGTCCGCCGGCGTCGTGATCACAAGGATGTCCCGGATGCCCGCCAGCATCAGCGTCGACAGCGGATAGTAGATCATCGGCTTGTCATAGACCGGCATGAGCTGCTTCGACACCGCGATTGTCAGCGGATACAGCCGCGTACCCGAGCCGCCCGCCAGAATAATTCCCTTTGTTATCATAGTTTAGCCCTCATAAACGAAGTTCAGCGACGTCGCCACTCTCTCCTTGAGCGTCGGCGCCTTCACATCCTTATCCGACAGGATCACCGGCTCAATCGGCCACTCGACGCCAATCTCCGGGTCGTCCCAGCGGATGTTGCCGTCGCACTCGGGAGCGTAGTAGTTGTCCGCCTTGTACTGCACCTCGACGTCGTCCGTCAGCGTGATGAAGCCGTGCGCAAAGCCGCGCGGGATGAAGAGCTGCTTCTTGTTTTCCGCCGAGAGCTCCACGCCGACCCACTGGCCGAACTGCGGCGAGCCCTTGCGGATGTCCACCGCCACATCAAAGATCGTGCCGCGCGTCGCACGCAGGAGCTTCGCCTGGCACATCGGATTGAGCTGGTAATGCAGACCGCGCAGCGTCCCCTTCTGAGCCGAGTACGACTGATTGTCCTGCACAAAATCTACATGGATGCCAGCCTCTTCCATCTTGCGCTTCGACCAGCTCTCCATGAACCATCCGCGCGCATCGCCGAACACCTGCGGCTCCAGTACATAGACACCCTTGAGTTTCGTTTCCGTTGCTTTCACGACACAATCCCCTTTCAGAACAAAACACATTAACATCTTATTATACCACATCCGCACGGATAAGAACACTATGCCCCAGCTCGCGCTTACAGGTCAAACATCTGCTCAAAATTCTTTCTTATCGCCGCAAACTTCGCCTTTGCCGCGCTCTCGTCCTTCTCGACAAGCGAGCAGTAGAGTTTGAGCTTGGGCTCGGTGCCGGAGGGACGGATGGCAATCCAGGAGCCGTCGGCGAGCTTGTACTTCAGCATGTTCGTCGTCGGCAGGTCTGCGATGCCCTTGGCGAAGTCGAGTACCTCTGTGGGCTCGTGGATGAAATCCGAATCAGCCTGCTGCTTGCGCAGAGTGTCCATGATAGCCTTAATCTTCTCCTTGCCCGCGATGCCCTGGAGCTTGTACGAGGCCTGGGCGTCGTAGTAGTAGCCGTACTCGTGGTAGAGCTCCTGCAGGCGGTCGCAGAGCGTCTGGCCCTGCTTCTTGTAGCAGGCGGCCATCTCAGCAACGAGCAGGGCGGCGCCGACGGCGTCTTTGTCCTGCGCGTAGGTGCCGACGAGGCAGCCGTAGCTCTCTTCGTAGCCGAAGAAGAATTCGTGCGTCGGGTCCTGCTCGTACTCGGTGATCTTATCGCCGATGTACTTGAAGCCCGTCAGTGTCTCGACGACCTGGCAGCCCCGCGCGCGCGCGATGGCCGCGCCGAGTTCGCCCGTCACGACCGTCTTCATGACCGTTGTCGCAGGCGTCAGCTCCGCCTTGTGCGCCTCGAGCAGGAAGTCCGCGAGCAGGGCGCCAAGTTGATTGCCCGTCAGCAGGACGTATGCACCTTCCTGACGCACGCCGACGCCGATGCGGTCGCTGTCCGGATCCGTGCCGATGACGATGTCCGCCCCGATTTCCGACGCGAGCTGCAGGCCAAGCGTCAGCGCGCTCTTCTCCTCCGGATTCGGCGACTTCACCGTCGAAAAATCCCCGTCCGGCACTTCCTGCTCATGGACAACATGGACATCCGCAAAGCCCGCGCGCGCGAGTACCTTGCACACGGGCTTCATGCCCGCGCCGTGCAGCGGCGTGTAGACGATGCGCAGCGGCCCCACATCACCCTTGCAGACCGATTCACGATAGACCGCTTCGACAAAGGCATCGACAGTATCCTCGCCGAGTTCCTGCACGAGCGCTGGCTTGCCCGCCGCCTCAATGCCGGGGATATCCGTCACCGCTTTAACGCACTGAACCAGCTCGTTTGCAATGCGCGGCACGATCTGGTCGCCGTGGCGGTCGTAGACCTTGTAGCCATTGTACTCCTTCGGGTTGTGGCTCGCCGTCAGCACGAGGCCCGCGATGGCCCCGAGATGGCGCACGGCAAACGACAGCACCGGCGTCGGCTCGAGCTCCGCGAAGATCTTGACCGGGATGCCAGCCGAGGTCAGCACCCTCGCCGCCTCGCGCGCAAACTCCTGCGAGTGATGGCGCGAATCGTAGGCGATCACGACACCGCGCGCCCGCTCTTCCTCCGTGCAGTGCGCAAAAAGATAGTCTGCAAAGCCCTTCGTCGCCTTGCGGATCATGTACTTGTTCATGCGGTTCGGCCCCATGCCCATGACACCGCGCATCCCGCCCGTGCCAAACTTCAGCTCGCAGTAAAAGCGGTCCTCCAGTTCCTTCGTGTCCTCAATCGCCAGCAGCTCCGCCTTCGCCTCATCATCACACCAGCTCAGCCAGTCCTTATAGGTATCCATGTACGACATATCGTCTATCCCCTGCTTTCCTGTGTCTTCATTCAAACCGTACGATATCATCCTCGCCGATGTAGGACCCGTTCTGGATCTCGATGAGTTCGAGCGGGATGCGGCCCGGATTGGCGAGCTTGTGCTTCGTCGTCTGCGGGATGAAGACGGACTCGCGCTCGTGGATCATCGTCTTCTCCTCGCCGCGCGTGACCTCCGCCGTGCCGCGCAGCACGACCCAGTGCTCCGTGCGGTGGTAGTGCATCTGCATCGCGATGGCCTTGCCCGGCATGACGCGGACCTTCTTCATGCGGTAGCCGACGCCCTGGCCGATCACCGTCGACGTGCCCCAGCGGTGGTACATCGTCGTGTGCTCGACGGCCTCCTTGCGGCCCATCTTCTTGAGCTTCTCGACGACCGTCTTGACCTTCTGCGACTCGCCCTTCTTCGCCACGACGATGACATCGTCCGTCTCGACGAGCAAGAGGTCATCGAGGCCGATGCCCGCAATGAGCCGGTCGTGCCCCATGATCAGCGAATCCCTGCAGTCGAGCGCCAGCACATCGCCCTGCAGGGCATTGCCGTGTTCATCGTGCGGCAGGATATCGTACATCGCATCCCACGAGCCGATGTCATTCCAGTAGCACGTCAGCGGCACCATGCGGACCGCTTGCGAGCGCTCCGCGATCGCGTAGTCGATCGAGATCTCCGGCATATCCGCAAAGCGCTCCACCGCACGATCATAGCCCCCCTCGAGGATGGCCGCGATCTCCGGCTGGTACTTCGCCATCTCCCCCTTCATGAAGTCAATCGTGAAGGCAAACATGCCCGAATTCCAGTAGTAATTGCCCGCGGCGACATAGCGCTCTGCTGTCGCGAGATCCGGCTTCTCCTTGAACGACTCGACGACAAACGACTTGCCGTCCGATGCGCCCGCCTCGATGTAGCCGTAGCCCGTCTCCGGCGACTTCGCCGGGATGCCGAACGTCACAAGACTGCCATCCCCCTGCTGCGCAACCTCCGCCGCCTCCGCAATGCAGGCCGTGAACACATCCTGCGGCCGGATCACATGGTCCGCCGCCGCCACCACCAGAGGCTCCCGCCCCTCGCAGCCGAGCTTCTCCTCACAGAACTGCACCGCCAGGCCAATCGCCGGGGCCGTGTTGCGCGCCACCGGCTCCAGGATGATATGCGCCCCCTCCGCCTGGCACTCCGCCAGCTCATTCTGCACATGGTAGAGATAGCGCTGATTCGTCACCACCAGAATATCCTCCGGCACCACAAAATCCAAGAACCGCTCCACCGTGTGCACCAGCAGCGACTTCTCATCCTCCAGTTTCAAGAACTGCTTCGGATACGACTTGCGTGACAGCGGAAAAAGCCTTGAGCCGCCGCCACCGGCTAAGATTATGATTTTCATGTATAACGTCTCCTTTATACATCTTTCTCTGATAAATTATTATCCGCTTCCATTAAATCAATCAAAACCTGCAACGATCTTATTTGATTATCTCTAAAGAAACGAATACGGTTAATTGTATTTTTATTTATAGCTGCGGTCGATTTCTTTTCTAAATGAATAATATTTAATTCTGGTGTATATAAAGTATGCATCTTTTGAGATTTTACCAAATAAAAAATAATATCTTCTTCACGATACATAAAGGTATTTGAATTGAACCCATTAAGTCGAGAAAAGAAGATAGGCGTAAATATCAAGCAACATCCATGCAAAACAATATCCTTTTTTTCCTCATTGAATGAATTTTTAAACCTTCTATAATCAGAAGGAAAATCTCCTAGTATTTTATGACGGTAATCATTAAGACATTCAATTAGATGTATTTGTAATAGTCGTTCACGAATCATTGCCCAATATGCATTTTCATGAAATAATTTATTTTGCATTTCACGATATTCCGCAACAGTATGTAACTGATCCATGAGTGGTTCATATTTTCCATTAGCTAATCGTATTCTTGGCCCGATAATTGCAGGATGTATATTATCATATTTACGACTTAATACCTCAAAGAAGTTCTTCTGTTGAAGTAATGTATCATTATTCAAGCAGCAAATAAACTTAGCTGGATATTCTTTTTTTGCTAACTCGATTCCTATATTATTCCCTCTAGCAAATCCTACATTCTTATCACTCTTAACAAAAACAACATATTCATCATTCATAAAAAATTGTTGTAATTTTTCTCCCGACTGATTAGAGGATGCATTATCTATCAAAATAATCCGATACTTTGCAGTATCTATATTTTTTTTAATTGAGTTAATACAATCAATTGTAATTTCTACAACATTATAATTTAAAACTACAAAAACGATATCTAACATAATACTTTCCCTCTACTTTCCTTTATTCTAATATTTTTTTATAAATTGCTAGATATTCATCTTTACAAGTACTAGAGTTATATCCTGCCTTCTCAATAATATCGTGCATATCCTTTCTTGTATAACTTTTATATCTATCTATCTCATTAGCCCAAGCTTGTGCCGGCATGTCCAACGATATACAATGACATATATCCGATATATTTGCATCAGATGGCACACGATCTGAAATAAACGTCTGAAGTCCTGCGGCCTGTGATTCTATTACAGACATTCCCAAGCCTTCATATATCGATGGGAATACAAAAAAATCTATAGCTTGTAGCCAATCTTCTACATTGCTGACATTACCTGGTAAAATAACATTTCTCTCTATACCATATAAATTGATTTTTTGTATTATTACTGATTTGAGAATGCCATCGCCAAGAATTATCAACAATGCATCTTTATTAAGTTTTAAATATTCATAAAACACATCAATTAAAAACAGTTGATTTTTTTGATCCACCATACGTCCTGAATTTCCAATAACTAGAGTATTTTCATTTATATTAAGACTGGTACGCATCTTTTTCCGTTTGTCAGGCGAAAAACGAAATATTTCCAGATTGATTCGATTATTAATCTGGAAATATTTATTCTTCTTTAATGTCATTAATAAATTTCCAAACATCCATTTCGCAGCTGAAGGAGAACACGCAAATAATCCGTCAATGAAAAAAAGACCTAATATACGGTTCAAAAAAACTAAAATCTTATACTTAAGATTTCGTGGAACATAAGCATTATGAGCATGAGCTACTGTTTTCAGTCCAAACAATTTAGCTACAATCAAGAAATTTATATTCTGCAAATCAAGATAATTACCTATAGCAATATCATAATCTTTATGATGTAACTTAAAAAAATGGTATAAATCTATATAATGTCCCCAAAAAGAATCTTTCCAACGTCTATAAAATCGATAAATTTTACAACCATACTTGTCCAATTCATCTTCATAGGCCAATTTTCTACCTTCATTTGGTACCAAAAAATCCAATTGTATATCTTTTTTATTTTTATCTTTAAACAAGCATTCTGCCTGATTATAAATGTATGATTCTATACCACCTCTAGTGGCTGTGAGCGCACCATATTCTATAATCCTAACCATCTATAAAATCCTTTCGTAATAAAATCATATTTTTTCTGATAGTTCCTTGAATATCTGAAGATGATCTTTAACCATTTGTTCAATCGTATATTTATGTGCTAGTTTAAGATTTTGTGTCGCCATATACAAACGAAGTTCAGCATCTCCAAGGAGTTTATCAAGTGCTACTGTCAAAGCATCTATATCCGTATGGTCCACCAAGATACCATTTTCATCAGGCTGTATCATTTCCAAACCAGCACCGCATCGATTAGTTGTAATTAATGGTAATCCACATGAAATTGCTTCATTCAGAACCAATCCCCAAGCATCATGATGTGTAGGAAGGACAAAAATATCCGCTGCGTTATAGTAGCGATATAATGATTCTTTATCCATAAATCCAGGAAAATATATTCTAGAAGATATCTCTTCTGGAATAGATTCTAAAATAGGTTCATAAACATCTCTAGAACCGCCAATTAAAACCAGGGCATTATCTGACGAAGCTATCTTAGAAAAAGCTTTGATTAGAAGATCTAATCCTTTTTCAGGGATAAATCTGGATACCGATATAATCATTTTAGACTCAACTATACCCAGGCACGCCTTTAATCGTTTTTTTTGATCCACAGGAATTATTTTTTTTAATATATCCTTTTCCTTGATTGAGGTAAAATGATAGGTATACATATAGGGAGATTCTACGCCTAGATCATTCAGGTACTTTATCGTATCTTTCCCTGAAGTAATATAAGCTGATGCTCCCTGAAACATCATTTTACGCAGGAATCCATTCAGCTTTGATTTTTCATGTATCTCGTCTGAAAGCATTCCATCTATATTCAATATATATGGAATTCTACATAGGCGCATGTATAACATAGCTAATTTTGCTGTAGGAGTTCCGTGCGTTCCAACTATGATAAAGTCATACTGATTTTTTTTCAAATAATGAAAGATATCTATCGAAATCCCACCATCATCAACCAGCTGATAAGAACGCATATAAATTTCTTGGTAATTTTTTGCCTGAGTGGACAACCAACTCTTTTCACGAGTTTTTGCAAATCGCATCTCATAAAGGACAGTTAAATCACAAGATACTCCTAATAAAGAAAAAAATTCTACACGATAAGGTGCAGGTATATTTGTCAAAAATAGGATTTTCATCTAGCTTTTTACATCTCCCAGAAAAAAGTATATAAATATTCATGTGCTAAAAAAACGCGGAAAAAACCTACTGAAATACCAAAAAGTATAAAAATTTCTATGAACAGTCTTTTCATTGAAGTATAGTAATAAGGGGCTGTAGCAGCAAGAGGAATACCTAAAAACAATAATGCACTAAATAGTCTTGGCATAACTAATATATTATGAAATACAATGCCCGCTATCGATGCGATCACTGCAGCGGGTAATATTGCATAATATAACTTTTTATACATAAACGATTGAGTAGTATTTTTTATTTTGATGCATACTAACAATACCGCTAAAAGATAAATTAGGTTCATCATCAACACACCTAATCCAAATCCAGATTCCCCTTCTAAAACATTCTGAGACCAACTTGTATTTAAGTAGCCCATATATTCTGGTATAAAGTTCGAAATAATTGCTGTTAAAATAGGTTCTACCATTATCCCAGATATAACCATAAATATAAATGCAACAAAAAAAGTATTTAAAGGTTTCTTTATATGGATTGAAATTAACCCTAAAATAATACCGATCAAAATAATTGCATTAACTGCATGTATTTGCAAGGTCAAAAGAAGCAATCCCCATCCAATAATACTTTTTTTATCATTAAAAATGCATATTGCGGCATTCACTGCGACAACAATACCAACATATTGTCTAGCTAACGAAAGAGCTGAAACAAAAAAACAGCATAAAAAAATTAATGTAGCTAAAGCCACATGCGATGTTGTCCGATAGATAAAAACAGTCGTTCCTAGAATAACAAGCAAAGATTCTCCAATAATATATACTTCTGGATGTGTAGAAAAGAAATTTCCTAAGGCGTAAAAGAAAAGCCAATATCCTCTTCCAAAAGTATCATCCTGTGAAAAAATATCATCAACATTATAAGTATCAGAAACCGTAGGGAATATATTCATTGCATAGTTCCAAGTATCCGTTCCTACTTCTGCTGATCGAAAGCCCATTACAAAGAAAATAGGGATGAATACACTTACTAAATATAAAATACGTCCATTAATCTTTATGTTCAAGATAGTGATATTCTTATTCTCTAAGTTCAATATCCACAGTAAGACACACCATATCCATAGTATTGAAAATAAAATGCCTGTCATTTTTCTCACCTAAATATATTTACACAAGCTCTGAAAATAATAGTTTCGCGGCTTTTTGCCATGAAAATTTCGAAAGAATAAGTTGTCGTGATATTTTATTAGAATTACTCATAGAATAAGTCTCCATAATTAGATTGGGCAACGGATTATGTGCTCCAATATCACAGTATATTGCATTATCTCCACAAACTTCAGGTAAAGACGCTTGATTAGAGACAATTACAGGACACCCATTCATCATGGCTTCTAACGGTGGTATTCCAAATCCCTCATACAATGATGGATAGACAAAAACTCTAGCATGTCGATACAAAGAAACGAGTTCACTATCACTGACATAGCCAACATGATGGACATTGGCTAAAGTCTTTTTTTCTTTGCCATTAAATACTTTTGCATTCGAGCCACCGGCAATCACGAAATTGACATCTGGCAACTGTTCGGCAGCTTCCAAGACCAGTTTGAAATTCTTTGTTGGATTCTGACTGCTAACTGCGAGCACATAATCCTTGGGCATCTTCGCCAATATCCTATCATCTGGCTGAATAGCTTTAAGATGCTCTACCCCATTATAGGTAACGTGGATTTTCTCTTTTGGGATACCAAAATACTTATTCAGTTCACTCCGCGAGAAGTTTGATACAGTAAAAATCGTATTCAAGCGTTTACCTAGCACGGTGTACATGACGCGGTACCACAAACGGAACTTCCAGGAATAGGCTGACGGAAATGCTGCTATCGCAGCATCGTGTATCGTAACAGCCTGATTCTTTTTGATCAAGGGAGCACAGTTGCAGAAATTTAAGAGATAGCCATCTTTCGCATAATAGGGAAGCTCTATCTGCTCCCACAGATGGCCGGATAGATGACCGCAGACTTTGAATTGGATGCGCTTGCACGGTAGCCTATCGATGATGTTCTTAGGAGCAAGAATCGTATATTCATTGTGATCGGATGGTTTCTCCTGCAATAATTGATCGAGTGCCAGTGTCATCTCGCGTGCATAGCGCTGAACACCGGTAATCCTCTGCGTCAAGAAGCGACCGTTGATATAATACTTCATCGTACTCCTCTTTCATCATATCCGTTGATGGACATATTCTTTCATATTCTGGCAGAACGTCTCAATGCTGAACGTCTCGGCATTCTTCCTGCACTTCTCTGATGTGATATCCTCTTTGGCATCGAAGTCACAGACGGCCTTGACGATGCTCTCAACGGTCTGCTCTTTGAAGAAGCAGCCGGTCTCGCCGTCTTTGACGGTTTCGAGGGCGCCACCTTTGCCGTAGGCGATGACGGGGGTGCCGCAGGCCTGGGCTTCGACTGGAGTGATGCCGAAATCTTCTTCGGCGGCGAAGACGAAGGCTTTGGCGTGCTGCATCTTGTCCTTGAGGACTTCGAAGGGCTGGTAGCCCATCATCGTGATATTGGACTTGGCGATGGCCTTGGTCTTCTCGAAATCGGGGCCGTCGCCGATGACGATGAGCTGCCTGTCGGGCATCTCGTTGAATGCTTCGACGATCAGCTTGACTTTCTTATAGGGCACCATGCGCGAGGCGGTCAGGTAGTAATCCTGCTTGTCCTCGCAGCAGGTGAAGGCCGTGACATCGACCGGCGGGTAGATGACATCGGCTTCGCGGCCGTAGACTTTCTTGATGCGGCGCGCGATGAAGCGGCTGTTCGCGATGAAATAGTCGACGCCGTTGGCCGTGCGCGTATCCCAGATGCGCATGTAGTGCAGGATGAGCTTGGCGAGGGCACCCTTGAGGCCGTGGTCGAGGCCAGATTCGCGCAGGTACTGGTGCGTGAGATCCCAGGCATAGCGGATGGGGCTGTGCACATAGGAGATGTGGATCTGGTTCGGCCCGGTCAGGATGCCTTTGGCGACGCAGTGCGAGCTCGAGATGACGAGGTCGTAGTCGGTGACGTCGAGCTGCTCGATGGCAATCGGCATGAAGGGCAGATAACTGCGGTAGTGCTTCTTGGCGCCGGGGAGTTTCTGGATGAAGCTCGTATGGGTCTGTTTATTCTGGATGAAATCGCGCTGGCCGTCGGGCAGGAAGTCGACGAGCGTGAACAGGTCGGCATCGGGGAAGATGTTCAAGATCTGTTCGACGACGCGCTCGGCACCGGCATAGACGACGAGCCAGTCACAGACAATAGCTACTTTCATTCGGACACCTCTCCCTTATGCTTCGCGCTTGTACATGACGAGGCTGTAGCCGAAGGCGATGATGCAGCCAAGGGCGAGGCCGATGGCTGCGATGAGTTTTTTTCGTGGAGCGCTCGGGGCTTTGGGCAGGTTGGCTTCGTCGATGACCTGGATATCCATGGACTCCATGGCTTCCTGGATCTTGTTCTGCTCGCACTGCTGGACGAGGTTGGTGTAGATGGTCTTCTTGATCTCGGCGTCGCTCTTGAGCTGGATGTAGGTGACCATCTCGTCGGGATATTTGCTGATGTCCTGCTCGATCTCGTCTTTCTTGGCGCGGACGGCATCTTCGCTGGCCTTGGCAGCGCCGATGGAGGCTTCGGCTACGGCCTGGTTCTTGAGGAGCTCCATCTGGGCAGGGTTGAGGCTGGCGGCGCTGGAGTCGACGACGGCGCTGACTTCACGCGAGAGGTCGCTCTGCAGCTGATTGAGCTGCTGCTGGGCAGAGATGACGGTTGGGTTGTTGTCGGTGTACTTCTGGCGCAGACCGGCGAGCTCGACTTCCTTGGCGACGATCTGGCCGCGGATGCTCTGGACAGTGCCGTTATCGTTGATGTTGTAGGCCTTGGAGCCGGACTTCTGCTGGCCGAGCTTGTTCGTGGCGACGTCGTACTGGGCCTGGGCGGCTTTCTGCTGGCTCTGGAGGTCGGCGATGGACTTGTCGTAGGCGGAGACCTGGGTGATGGCCTGCTTCAGCTGGTCGTCGGGGCTGTAGAGCTTGTGCTCGCGCGAGAAGTCGGCGAACTTCTGGGCGGCGTCATCGGAGTCCTGCTTGGCCTCTTCAATGCGGCCGTTGAGGAACTGGACGAGCAGGCTCTGGGTCTGCTGGCTGTTGTTCGTCTGCATGGTCAGGAAGTTGTCGACGACTTCCTTGGAGATCTGCTGGGCTTCTTCCGGGGTCTTGCCCTTGGCGGTGACGGTGATGAGGTTCGTGCCCTTCGTGTTCTTGATGTCGAGGTTCGACTTGGCAAAGCCTGCGGCATCCGGCTTCTTCTCGGGGTCTTTGCCCTCGTAGAGCTCGTCGATGATCGGGTCGAGGACGGTGCGGGATTTCATGAGCTCCATGTAGTTGTTGGTTGGACTCACAGTACTGCTGCCCGTCGCAGCGGCGAGCATGGCTGCAGCCTGGCCGCCCATCTCTGCCTTGGCGCTGCGCGTCTGCACGAGGGTCGTCGACTCGTACTGCTTCGGCAGGACAAAGGCGGTGATAGTCGCGATGGCCGTGCAGCCGACGATGATGCCGCCGACGACTTTCTTGTGTTCCTTCGTGACCTGCCAGAGCTTGCCGAGGTCAATGCTTTCTTCTTTCTCTAAATCCAAGGGATACACTCCTTTTCATACGGTATCGGATAATCGGATGGCTTATGATTTCAATAGGCACCTTTGCCGAAGGCGACGGCTTTGACGGTCTTGAACAGGTACATGAGGTCGATCCAGACGGACCAGTTGCGGACGTACCAGGTGTCCATGGCGACGCGCTCTTCGTAGGTGGTGTCGCTGCGGCCGCTGGCCTGCCACATGCCGGTGATGCCGGGCAGGACCATGCTGTACTCGCGGAAGTAGTCGCCGTAGCGCTCGATCTCTTTCGTGACGATTGGGCGCGGGCCGACGAGGCTCATGTCGCCGCGGATGACGTTCCAGAGCTGCGGCAGCTCGTCGAGGCTGGTCTTCCTGAGGAAGGCGCCGAGCTTGGTGACGCGCGGGTCGTGCTCGAGCTTGAAGTTCTCCTCCCACTCTTTGCGCGCCTCGGGGTTCTCCTTGAGGTATTTCTCGAGGGCTTCCTGTGCGTTCGGAATCATAGTCTGGAACTTGTAGCACGGGAAGAGCACGCCATGCTTGCCGACGCGCTGATGCGCGAAGATGACGTGGCCCTTGTTGCTGATGGCGACCATGATGGTCAGTGTGATGAGAATCGGCGAAATGAGGATGCTGCCGATGGTCGTGCAGATGAGGTCGAAGACGCGCTTGATGATGCGGTTGCGACGGCGCGCGAGGTTGTTCCGCATGTGGAGCATGAGGACTTCTTCGCTGAAGAGGACTTCTGCCTCAGCGCCGATCATCGGGGTGCCGATGAGGTCGGGCGCAAAGGAGATGTCGCGCACGTAGGGCTGTATCTTGGAGATGAGCTCCTGGAGCTGGTCGCGGTGCATGCCCGGCGCGGTGATGATGACGGTCTGGACGCCGGAGTCGCGGATGATGGACTCGGCATCGGCGACCTTGCCGTAGAGCAGGAAGCGCGAGGCGACTTTCTCGGAAAGCGGGTTGTCGTCGATGAGGCCGACGATGTCGTAGCGGTAGCCGAGGTCATTCCGGTAATAGCGCAGGACGCGCTCGGCCGTCTTGCCCGCGCCGACGAGGATGACAGGCTCGTAGAACAGATGGCACTTCTTGATGAACGTCTTGGCGAGGTAGCGGATCAGGTAGAGATTCGGCACCAAGAGGACGATGAAGAGCCCGACGAAGAGGCGTGAGGTCAAGGGGCCTGCGGCCGCAAAATAGATGACGAGCAGGCAGGCCATAAAGCCGTAGAGCACGGCGAAGAAGACGTCGCGCGACGAATCGAGGATGGAGTGCATCTGCCGGTAGGCATGGGCCTGTCCGAGGAACAGGATGAAGATCAGCGGTATCCATAGGTAGATGTACTGCGGCGCGATGGCGTATGGCGCGGTGTGCCGGTCAAGCAGATGATGGAGACCAAGGGCCTCCTGCTCGGCCAGCAGGATGGCGACGTAGTCGAGCAGGATGAACAGGACCGGGTAGAGATAGCGGGCGTAGCGCGCGCTGCGGACCCTCGTCCTATTGGCCAGGCGAATCATTTTTTCCAATTGTGATATTCCCCCAATATCATAATCATAAGGTCATTTCCCAACCATCAGTCGGTCAGGTTCTTGTAGAGCGCCCAGGCGTTGACGTATGGCAGGACGTCGGTGTCGAGCTTGATGCCGTTGGAACGTGGGACGTAGAGGATGTCGCCGTCTTCGATCTCGACGTTCTGCGTGAGGTCGTGCTTGACGGTGTAGGCTTTCATGTTGAGCGTGCGGTAGTACATGGTGCCGTCGATGACGCGCATGATCTGGATGCGGGTGCTGCTGCCCTTGCGCGCCCAGCCGCCCGCGCTAGCGAGTGCGGCGTAGGCGTTCATGTTGTCGATGGCCATGTCCTGGATGCCGGGCTTGTTGACCTCACCCATGACGTAGACCTTGCGCGGGCCGTAGCTCGTGATGACGAGCGAGAGGTCTGGAATGCGCAGGTACTGGGTCAGGGAGTCCATGAGGACAGCCTTGGCCTCATCGAGCGTCAGGCCCTCCATCTTGACGCTGCCGACATAGGGCAGCTGGACGTAGCCGTCGAGGCCGACGGTGATGCTGTTGATGCCGATGCCATCGGGGAAGCCGACGGCGAGGATGCTCAGCGTGTCACCGCGGAACAGGCGGTAGCTCGGCGAGACGGTCGTGTGGCGCAGGGAGGCGGTCTTGAACATCTCCTTGGACTCGACGTAGCGGGCTGCGGTGTCATCGTCATCCGCAGCGGACTGAGCGGACTGGGCGCTCAGGGCTGCTACCGTATCGGTAGGCGCGGTGGAGCCGACTGCTGCTTTCGTATGGGAGACGGAAGCGGTCGGTGCGGCGAGCGTGCCCATGGCCGTCTGGGCCGCGATGTCGGTAGCCGTAGGCGCGGCAAAAACGGCGCTGCCTGAAAGCAGGAAGGCCGTGATGGTGAGAGCCGGAAGGCTGTACTTCATAAGATAAAACCCCTCGTTTTCTGTATTTGCGTATGGAATAGTCGAATATACGCTACTAGAATACCACCTTTTCTAGGAAAAGACAAGGTTTTAGAGGCGAATTAGCGGGCCGGGGCGCGCGGGATGATTTGATAGAATGGCAAATACCTGATATAATTATGGAAGCTATCGTCTGTGATGCTGTTGTTATTCTTGATTTTATTTTCACATTCTTTTTGAAAAGGGAGATTTTCACTTATGTTACTCAATCGCAAATCGGTAGAACTCCTGGCTCCGGCTGGCACTTGGGATGCGCTGGTGGCGGGCGTGGAGTCGGGTGCGGATGCTGTCTATCTCGGCGGCAAGCACTTCAACATGCGCATGCATGAGGGCGGGTTCAACTTCGACGATGCCATGCTCAAGAAGGCCATTGACTACGCACACGCGCACGGCGTGCGCCTCTATGTGACGCTCAACAACCTCATCAGCAACGAGGAGATCCCGGCGCTGCGCGAGTACCTCGCCTATCTCAACGAGATCCGCCCGGACGCACTGCTCGTGCAGGATTTTGCGGTGCTCGAGCTTGTGCACGAGATGGGCATCACGATCCCGCTGCACACGTCGGTCATGATGAACACGCACAATGAGCACGCCATCGAGAAGCTCAAGGAGTACGGCATCACGCGCATTGTCGTGGGCCGCGAGATGACGCTGTCGGAGCTCAGCCTCTTCCGCGAGCGCACGGGCATCGAGGTCGAGTACTTCATGCACGGCGATATGTGCATCAGCGAGTCGGGCCAGTGCATCCATTCGGGCGTGCTGTTCGGCCAGAGCGGCAACCGCGGCCGCTGCCTCAAGCCGTGCCGCTGGGCTTACCAGCTCATCGACGAGAAGACGGGCGAAGTGCTCGACGAGGACGGGCCGGGCGCCTACAAACTCGCGCTCAAGGATATGTGCATGTACCGCGCCATCCCGCAGCTCATCCAAGCGGGCGTCTTCTCCTTCAAGATTGAGGGCCGCATGCGCCCGGCGGGCTTCATCCGCCGCATCGTCTCGACGTACCGCAAGGCGATCGACGCCTACATCGCGGACCCGAATGGCTATACGACGGACGAAGAGGGCTGGAAGAATCTCTACGATAACCGCGCGCGCGACTTCACGACGACGTTTGCGTTCGGCCAGCCGGGCAAGAAGGACATCGGCTTCACGGGCGAGCGCGAGCCGCGCTTCTTCAGCCATGCGGTCAAGGAAGCGGGCTTCCAGGATGAGGTGCTGCGCCAGGAACGCGATATCGAGAAAGCGAATGCGCCGCACCGCACACTTAGCGTGCGCGTCAATACGGTCGAGTCGGCCAAGGCGGCCATCGACAACGGTGCGGATACCATCTATGTCGGCGGCGAGGCGTTCCGCCCGCTGCGCCCGTGGAAGCTCGGCGACTATGCGGAAGTCCTCGCCTATGCGAAGGGCAAGGCGCGCGTCGTCGTCAATACGCCGCGCACGACGATGCGCCGCGAGTGCGGGGAGCTCGAGCAGTTCTTTACGGCACTGCGCGAGATCAAACCGGATGGCCTGATGGTCAGCAACCTCGGCTCCTTGAAGCTCGCAAAAGCTATCACGGACCTGCCGGTGCAGGCGGATGTGTCGTTTAATCTCTTCAACCAGCTCGCAGCGAAGTTCCTGCAGGAGAACGGCCTTACGATGGCGACGACGTCGTACGAGCTGTCGTTCGAGCAGCTGCGCGAGATCGTGGAGAGTGCGGAACTGCCGCTCGAGACGGTCGTGCACGGCTCGTATGAGTCGATGATCTGCGACCACGACTTCCCGGCGATGAGCCTGCCGGAGTTCAACGAGCTCGACAATCCGGAGGTGCTCGACCGCCACTATGCGCTCCTCGACACGGCTGGCGAGAAGCACGCGATCCGCATCGACCAGTACGGCCGCAATCACCTCTACTTCGCCAAGGACCTCTGCCTCTACCCCTATCTCGCGAAGTTCAACGGGCTGGCCTCGTATCGCATCGAGGCGCAGGACTACTCGCCGAAGCTCACGGGCCGCGTGACGAAGCTCTACCGCGAGGCGCTCGATGCGCTCGCAGCTGGCAAGAGCGCCGAAGAGGCGTTCGACCATGAGGCGTTTGAGCAGGTGCAGAAGATGAGCCCGCGTGCATGGGGCATCGGGACGTACCGGTTCCGCCAGAGCCGCAACTCCATTTGAGTCATGTCCCATGCGCTGCGCGCATTGGGCTTGGGCAGAAGACATTATATAGGAAGGGGAAATCCACTTGGCTGAAGAAACAAAGCGAACCTATATCGGCCCCGAGGCCATCATCGAGAAGAAGAAGAAGTACATCATGCCGTGCCTCGGCCATTTCTACAAGGAGCCGCGCGAGTTCGTCCGTGGCTCGATGCAGTACCTCTACGACAGTGAGGGGCGCAAGTACCTCGACTGCTTCGCGGGGGTGTCGGTCATGAACTGCGGCCACTGCAACCCGGAGATCACGAAGAAGGTCCAGGAGCAGGTCGGCACGCTGCAGCACGTCTGCAACATCTACCTGACGGAGAATTTCGTGAACCTCGCGGAGAAGCTCGCGCAGGTCACGCCGGGCAAGCTGCAGAAATCGTTCTTCTGCTCGACGGGCTCGGAGGCCACGGAGGGCGCGCTGCTGCTCGCCTCCATCTACACGGGCAGCAGCGAGATCATCGCCCTGCGCAATGGCCTGCACGGCCGCACGAAGCTCGGCATGAGCGTAACGGGCATCCAGATGTGGCGCACGGACCCGGAGCCTGTAGGCGGCATCCACTTCGCACCGAATCCGTACTGTTACCGCTGCCCGCTCGGCAAGAATCGCGAGACGTGTGACCTCGCCTGCGCGAACATGGTCGAGGACGTCATCCAGACCTCGACGGCCGGCCATCCGGGCGCGTTCATCGCGGAGACGATCCAGGGCAATGCGGGCATCGTCGTGCCACCGAAGGGCTACTTCCAGCGCGTCAAGGAAATCCTTGCGGCGCACGGCACGCTGCTCGTCATCGACGAGGTCCAGACGGGCTTCGCGCGCACGGGCAAGCTATTTGCCATCGAGCACTTCGGCGTGACGCCGGACATCATGGCGATGGCCAAGGCGCTCGGCAACGGCGCGCCGATCTCGGCCTTCATCTCGACGGCGGAGATTGCCGACACGTATACAAAACCGGGCGCCTCGACGCTCGGCGGCAACCCCGTCTCGACGGCGGCCGGCCTCGCCGTGCTCGACTACATCGAGAAGCATGACCTCTGCAAGAATGCCGAGGAGCGCGGCGAGCAGCTGCGCGCCGGCCTGCGCGAGATCCAGAAGAAACACCCGATCATCGGCGACATCCGCGGCCTCGGCCTCATGACCGGCGCCGAATTCGTCCACGCCGACAAGAGCCCCGCCGCCACCGAGCTCGACGATGTCCTCGAGACCCTCAAAGACCGCGGCTTCATCATCGGCAAAAACGGCATCGCCCGCAACGTCATGGCCTTCCAGCCGCCACTCGTCATCACGGCAGAAGACATCGACAACGTGCTCAACGCGCTCGAGATGGTGCTGACGGAGAAGAAGCTCTGATCGCTGTCGGCGCCAGGTCAGTTGCTCAATTGCATAGATAGCAAAAAGGAGATGCAAATTGCATCTCCTTTTTAGGTGAACAAAATCTCCGGCACGCGGGCAAATTTGACAGTTTCGCGAAAATCATGTAAAATTCTCTTGTATAACTATGACATTGACTATGACATGATTTTATTTTGGAGGGACCTACATGAAAAAATCAGCACTGTTGACGGCGGCACTGCTCCTCGTCAGTTCTTCCTATGCGATGGCAGCTCCGATCAACCAGATGGCCAATCATGAGACGGCTATCGGTGTTGGCACGAAGGAGAGCTACATCGAGCACAAAGTGACGAACAAGGCAACGGCTGGCTTCCAGTATGCCGACCGCGATGAGAAGGGCGACCACAAGGACGCCTATCTGCAGTATGATATCATCGGCTCTGAGCTCAAGGTCATCGGCGGTTACCGCTGGAACCTGCCGAACGACAAGGACAACGCCTTTGCGGGCGTCGCTGTGAGCACGCCGAAGGTCCTGGGCTTCGACGCCTATGCCTCCTATGTTGCAGGCAAGGACTTCAATGAGACGCAGGTCGGCGTCAACAAGAACCTGCTGCTCAATGTGGACCTCAATGTCAACTACCACAACTTCAAGCCGGATGAAGGCAGCCGCGAGAACGGCGTCGGCGTCGGCGTATCCGTCAAGTTCTGACAATTGAAATGCGAAATTGCATAAAAAAAGAAAGCCCGCAGTACTGCGGGTTTTCTCATATATGCGAGCTTATTCTGCATCAAAGAGCGGCAGCGGCTCGAGGAAGATGATGTCGTCGCGCTTGGCGGCATCGCCTTCGGCGAGCACGCAGGCCTGGCCGATGACCTTGCCGCCGGCCTTCTCGGTGAGCTCCACGAGCGCCTTCATCGAGCCACCCGTGCTGATGACATCGTCGAGCAGCAGGACGTTCTTGCCCTTGATGCGCTCGATGTCCGTGCCGTCGAGGCAGAGCTTCTGCGTGCCCTTCGTCGTGATCGAGACATCGTCGACCCAGAGCGCGTTCTCCATGTACGCCTTGACCGACTTGCGCGCAACGATGTAGCGGTCCATGCCGAGCGCACGGGCGAGCTCCTCTGCGAGCGGGATTCCCTTCGTCTCCGCCGTCAGCACGTAATCCGTCTCGGGCGGCACCTTCTTCGCGAGCTCCCGCGCACAGGCGTCCGTGAGCTCCACATCGCCTAGCATGACAAAGCCCGCGATGGCCAGCTTGTCCGTGACATTGAGGATGGGCAGGTTGCGCGTGCAGCCTGCAATGTGTAACGTATAATATCGATCTGCCATTTGAGCACCTCTTCATTGTATGTATTACCATCTTCTTATTATACTATGAGATGGTGCATGCGCGCAAACGCGTTCAAGCGGATTGGCCCGCAAAAAATGGCAGATTCAGTAGATTTATGAGAATTCATCACGATTATGAGAAAAGGAGATACCATAAATGAGTGAAATGCATGATATCCACGAAAGTGACGAGGCCGGAGTCAGCAAAGAGCAGCGCGCCATCGACCAGATCACCCACATCCTGCTCCACGCCCTCACAGAAGACGGCATCGGCGAGCAACTCGAGCACGCCAAGTCTCAGCAGGAAGTCTACAAGCTCCTGCAGACCCTGCCGTACTTCAAGCTGACCTTCGAAGAATTCCAGCTCGGCATCCAGGCCCTGCGCCAGCAGCAAGCTGAGATCCATCAGGATTGACTTTTGCCTGCTTTTCCCTGGGCTATGCCCTCGGCAAAGATATCGGCACAAAAAAATGACCGCCCTAGTTCCCACGCTATGCGGTCATCTTGACTGAATCGTAGAGGACAACCGTCTACGGTGGTCTCTTTTTCTATGTCTATATAGTAAAGATATAAAAACAACCATACCAAATCTATAGATAATTATATTAAAATATGTTATAATTATCTATAG